>ENA-OROQ01000020-OROQ01000020.1-human-gut-metagenome-genome-assembly--contig:-NODE-20-length-287063-cov-45.8405_pt1 | contig 287063 bp, 251 predicted proteins | sample MGYA00242136_ERZ509062 | MGnify/ENA primary metagenome ERZ509062 (study PRJEB26280, sample SAMEA2338735) | human gut metagenome | biome: human gut; feature: human-associated habitat; material: faeces...
TTATAATGGAAAAGTGATGATTTGGGTACTAATTATTTTTTATGCGGTTGCCCTGAATTATAGAAGTTAAAGTGTAGTCTTTTCCTTGAACATATGCTATACTCTTTTCTATAGGATTCCTCTGTAGAACTGGAGGAAATATGAAAAAACGAAAAACATTACAGGATTTGACGATTAAGGACAATTTTCTTTTTGGTGCAGTCATGAGTGTGGAGGAAAATTGCAAGGGATTTCTTGAGATGGTGCTTGGATTCTCTATTGCACAGGTGGTTGTAAGCAAGGAGAAGAGTATCGTCTACCACCCGGAGTACAAGGGTGTTCGCCTGGATATCTATGCAGAAGACGAAAATCATACGCATTACAACGTAGAAATGCAGATGAAGAAAAAGACAGCTTTGGGAAAACGCAGCCGCTACTACCACAGTCAGATGGTAATGGAGGCTCTGACAAGCGGAGAGGATTATGAAACCATGCCGGATACGTTTGTGATTTTTGTCTGTGATTTTGATCCCTTTGGAGAGCATCTGTATTGTTATACCTTTGGGAATGAATGCAGGGAGAAGAAAAATGTGAAGCTGGACGATGGAAGTTGCACCATTTTTTTGAGTACCAGAGGAGAAAATGAAGAGGAAGTTCCAGGAGACCATTCACAACATCAAAGCAGACCGCGAGATGGGAGAGCGCTATATGATTTTTGAAGAAATGCTGCGGGAAGAAAAACAGGAAGGAAGGCAAGAGGGCCTGTTGGAAGGTCGAATTGAGGGCCGAATAGAAGCAACCAGGGAAGGTATCTTTGAACTCCTGGAAGATTTAGGAGAAGTACCAGACAAGCTTCGTGACAGAATGGAAGCTCTGGAGGAACTTGGAGATTTGAAGTTTTTATTTAAACTGGCGGTAAAAGCAGATTCAATACAAAATTTTGTAAAAGATGCAGAGAACTATCTGCAAACAAAAGAGAAACACGAATAAAGTCGGCGGTAATTCTGTACTGCCGAAGCACATTTGTCCCAATGCCGTCTAAGGCATTGGGCGTCATAAAATTCTTGCTCTTAAGAGCATCTTACTGATTCAGTAAAAATTCACTAAACAAATAAACGGGGGAATCCTATATCGCTTCTATTGTCAAATACTTCTTTCCATTTTGTCTGTAATCACACCGCATGTTAAATGCCGCTAATTCAATCTGCTCCATCCAGACCACGAATAGGCTAAAAATTGCAAAATAGCATTTTCAACTGAGAAAGCATTGATTTTTCAATGGAACCTCTTGACAAAAAGAACCGTATAAGATACATTATAGGTATCATATATGGTTCTTTGGAAAGGGGGAATTTTAATGAATGAAACATTAGAAGTATATTTAAATCTGGATATGGACAATGAACAGGAAAACGAAGAACTGATCAGAAAGATTGATGATCTGCTTCTGTCCGCAGACATGAACTATTCCGGTATTGCGAACATGTATCTCCCTGTGGAACGGAAAAATCGTGATACAGTAGTTTTCTGTGCGGAAAAACTATTGAGAAATGCGGATTGGCTGAAAGGGATTTTATCTTATATTTCGGTCGGAACACTCACGAATGCCTGCTCGATTAAGGAAATCAGAACGGAATTGATGTCGGATCCTTCACCGGAGAAGATATGGTATTATGAACAATATTATCAGAAAACGAAGAAGCTTCCTCATGCAATTGTAGTGGATGAGGATAAACAGCTTACGGACGGTTACATATCTTATCTTCTGGCGAAAAAATATAATGTACATGCAGATGTTTATGAAAGGGTAGCTGAACAACCTCTGAGAAAAATTGTCAGAGGATTTCATGTAAAGTTTTCTGATGGAAAATGGAGGAAAAAGAGCAGAAAACGATATATTTGGATTTATACATTAAAAGCTCCGGTTGTTCCTGGAGACATTTTAATGGTGAATACAAAAACAGGGAAAGATTTTATATGTGTAGACAAAATAGATTATGTTGCCGGAAAATTTTGTTCAAAATATAAGAAGTCCAGAAAACATTTGCATATACGTATGGAGGAAGAGAGTACAAATTATGAGAAATAGTATGGATTATATTTATGCATCAGGTGAGCAGAAAATTGTAATAGAAATAGAGCAGAAGAATATCAGGCAGTCTGTTATTGAGCAGTACGTGCGTTGCAGAAAAATCCAGGGTATGACGCAGGCAGATCTTGCAAAATGTGCAGGAATTCCAAGAACGAACATTACAAGATTTGAAAGCGGTAATTATAACCCATCCCTGGAAATGATGGTGCGGATAGCAGCGGCGTTGGGAATGACATTACAGGTTCAGCTGATGAAGAAAGAATAGAACGAAAATACTCAGCATTCCGACAGAATTGAATTCCAAGAGTCTTTGTGGATTTGATACAATAATAGATACAAAATATTATTTACACAAAGGAGAAAAGAAAGTAGGAAAAGGGTTATATTTATCTACAGATAATGATGAGAAATCTGCGAAATATATCAATTCGAAAGATGCGTTTTTCTAGATTATCCATTGTAAAAATACCGGAGAAATAGAAATCAATGACCCTGAAGAATATAAGGATCAAACGGGAAAAATTGTCTATCGCAATGATATAGGTGGAATAATTGGTAATGCAAGCGGTGAAAAAGAGTATGCTGTGAGAGTGGAGGATAGTGTCTATACAGGTACACACCATGGAATCGGAAATGAAGAATTGCCTGATGTGGGAAAGAAAAAATAAAGAGCAGACAGTTTTTGGGGACCCACCTTTTTGAGACATTCTGCTCTTTTGTGCCATATACTAAAATAAAAAGGAAACCTAGTTTATGCTGCCTATTGAAACGATTTCCGCAAGAGACCTGGATGGTTATATTAACAGGCCGGATGCGGTGATTATAGATTTACGGACACCAGAGGAATACAAGAAGAGTCACATTAGGACTGCTGTGAATATACCCTATGAAAATCTGAATACTTGTAGGCAGTTTTCAAGGAAAAAACAGCTCATTCTCTACTGTGAGAGAGGAAGCAGCAGCTTATTTGCTGCAAGGGAATTGACGAAAATGGGATATCAGGTGAAATCTGTAGTAGGAGGAATTCGATGTTATCAAGGTTCTAACTTGTTTTTTTCCACAGAGCATAGTAGAATAAAAATGAATCAGGAATAATGCAAAATAATGGAAAAAACAAAAGGAGAACCGAAACTTATGAAATATATGTTTGCTTCAGATATACATGGCTCTGCATATTATTGCAGGAAGATGCTGGATGCGTATAAAGAAGAACAGGCAGACCGCCTGATTTTATTGGGCGATCTGCTTTATCATGGTCCGAGAAATGATCTGCCCAAGGATTATGCACCAAAGCAGGTAATCCAAATGCTCAATGAGGTAAAAGAACAGCTTTATGTGGTGCGGGGCAACTGTGATGCAGAGGTTGATCAGATGGTGCTGCAGTTCCCTATTATGGCAGATTATTGCATTCTTATGGATGGAGAGAGAACTCTCTATGCAAGTCATGGACATGTGTACAATGAAGAGAATCTTCCGCCTATGAAGCAAGGGGATATTTTTGTTCATGGACATACGCATGTGCTTCGTGCAGAGAAAAAAGAAAACTATACCATTTTAAATCCAGGTTCTGTTTCTATTCCAAAAGAAGGGAATATTCCCACATATGCAATTTTGGAGAATGGATTATTCAGTATCCGTGGATTTAACGGAGAAATTGTGAAGGAGCTACAGCTTTGATGAAAACATTTGAACTCATTGCACCCTGCCATTTTGGACTGGAAGCAGTGTTGAAAAGAGAAATCCAGGACTTAGGATACGAGATTAGCGAGGTAGAGGATGGAAAGGTAACCTTTTTAGGGGATGCTGAAGCCATTGTGCGAGCGAATATTTTTTTGAGAACAACAGAAAGAATTCTTTTAAAAGTTGGAAAGATTAAGGCAGTGACCTTTGAGGAGCTGTTTGAGAAAACAAAAGATCTTCCATGGGAAGATTATATTCCTGTGGATGGAAAGTTCTGGGTGGCAAAGGCAAATTCTGTGAAAAGTCAGCTTTTCAGCCCGTCTGATATACAGTCTATTATGAAGAAAGCCATGGTAGAGAGGTTGAAATCTGTATATCATGTAGGATGGTTTGAAGAAGATGGGCCAAGTTATCCTATTCGTGTTGCTTTTATGAAAGATGTGGCTACCATTGGAATTGATACCACAGGCGTATCTCTTCACAAACGTGGCTATCGCCAGCTTACCAGCAAGGCGCCTATTACGGAAACCTTGGCAGCGGCCCTTTTGAAGCTTACTCCTTGGAATAAAGACAGAATCCTAGTGGATCCTTTCTGTGGAAGTGGAACCTTTCCGATTGAGGCAGCCATGATGGCAGCCAATATTGCGCCTGGGATGAACCGCAGCTTTTTGTCGGAAGACTGGAAGAATCTGATTTCCAGAAAGCATTGGTATAATATACACGATGAAGCCAATGATCTAGTAAATTTGGATATTGAGACGGATATCCAGGGATATGATTTAGACGGAGAAATTATAAAAGCAGCCAGAGAGAATGCCAGATTGGCAGGAGTAGGGAAACTCATTCATTTTCAACAGAGAGATGTAAAAGATTTAAGTCATCCTAAGAAATATGGATTCGTGGTAACTAATCCTCCATATGGAGAGAGGATTGAGGAGCGGGAAAATCTTCCGGCTCTTTATGAAACTATTGGGAAAAGCTATGATGGGTTAGATTCCTGGTCTATGTATCTGATTACTGCATATGGGGATGCAGAACGCTATATTGGCAGGAAAGCAGATAAAAACCGGAAAATTTACAATGGTATGATGAAAACGTATTTTTACCAATTTTTAGGACCAAAACCTCCTAAAAAGAAGAAAGCAGTGGAATAGGATGCAAGAGAGGAGTTGACATACATGAAAAGAATGATTTTTGCTACAGGAAATGAGAATAAGATGGTGGAAATCAGGGAAATCCTTGGGGAGCTTCCTTTGGAAATTCTTTCTATGAAACAGGCTGGTATTACAGCAGATATTGTAGAAGATGGAAATACTTTTGAGGAAAATGCTTTGATTAAAGCTAGAGAAGTATGTAAGCTGGCAGGTGAGATGGTTATGGCAGACGATTCAGGCCTTGAGATTGATTACTTAAATGGAGAGCCGGGAATTTATTCTGCCAGATATATGGGAGAGGATACCTCCTATCGGATTAAAAATCAGAACCTGATTGACCGTCTTCAGGGAGTGCCGGATGAACAGCGTACTGCAAGATTTGTCTGCGCTATTGCAGCAGCATTTCCAGATGGAAGAGAAATGGTAGTCAGAGGAACCATTGAAGGAAGAATTGGATATGAGGAGAGAGGGGAGAATGGTTTTGGCTATGATCCTATCTTTTATCTTCCGGAGCGTGGAATGAGTACAGCAGAACTTTCACCAAAAGACAAGAACAGTATCAGTCATCGTGGAAATGCCTTGAGAAAGATGAAAGAATTGCTGGAAAAGGAAGCAGTGTTATAAGGAAAGAGAAAGGAACAGGGAGAGGATTCTGTTACATGAAGATATTAATTGTCAGTGATACACATGGACATGACAGAAACTTGGAAATCATACTGGAGCAGGTAGGAGCTATAGACCATTTTATTCATTTAGGAGACGTGGAAGGCCATGAAGACTATATAGAACAGATTGTGGACTGTCCTGTTCATATGGTGGCAGGAAATAATGATTTCTTTTCTGATTTGCCAAGAGAAGAAGAGTTCTGGCTGGGAAATTATCGCGTTTTTATTACTCATGGGAATTATTATGGGGTTTCTATGGGAACCAACCGTTTAAAGGAAGAGGCGTTATCCAGAAAAGCCCAGATTGTCATGTATGGCCACACCCATCGTCCTGAGATTGATATTCAGGACAATATTACCATTTTAAATCCAGGAAGTCTCTCATACCCAAGACAATGGGGCAGGGAGCCCAGCTATATCATGATGGAAATAGATAGAAACGGGCAGGCTCATTATACAGTGCATTACCTGGAAGATTAAGGAAAGCGTTCTGCCGGATTATGGGATTTTACATCGTATGATCCGGCAGGATAAATGACGTTTTATAAGGGAAAAGATGCTATAAAAAAACTTTTGCAAAAAAATAAAAAAAAATTTAAAAATAGTGTTGACATATTTAAACAGTAGTGGTATAGTATACCTTGTCGCCGGGCAAGAGAGTTCGGAGGACAAGAAAAAACACTTACGGGGTGTGGCTCAGCTTGGCTAGAGCGCCTGGTTTGGGACCAGGAGGTCGCAGGTTCGAATCCTGTCACCCCGACTGTTCTTTACAAGAACATAAGCATTGCGGGTGTAGTTCAGTGGTAGAACACCAGCCTTCCAAGCTGGATATGTGGGTTCGATTCCCATCACCCGCTTTCGTTAAGCCTTAAATGCTTAACAGGATGTGTTTGTAGCTCAGCTGGATAGAGCAACGGCCTTCTAAGCCGTGGGTCGGGGGTTCGAATCCCTCCAAGCACGCTGGTACCTCCAAAGGGTACGTGATTTGGATACGGTGGGTATAGCGCAGTTGGTTAGCGCGCCAGATTGTGGCTCTGGAGGCCAAGGGTTCGAATCCCTTTATCCACCTTTAGCCGTAAGGCGGTCTTGGGCTATCGCCAAGCGGTAAGGCACAGGACTTTGACTCCTGCACTCGCTGGTTCGAATCCAGCTAGCCCAGTTTTAAACAATATGGAGCATTAGCTCAGTCGGTAGAGCACTTGACTTTTAATCAAGTTGTCCGGGGTTCGAATCCCCGATGCTTCACTTGAGTTCAAATCCAAATGGGTTTGGACTTTTTTCTTTCAAAGTAGAAACAAATGCGGATGTGGCGGAATTGGCAGACGCGCCAGATTTAGGTTCTGGTGTCCACGACGTGCAGGTTCAAGTCCTGTCATCCGCAGTATTAAAAAGGTGACACAGAAACCATCAGACATGTGGTTTCTGTGTCACCTTTTCATATGAAGAGAGGTTTCTATTTTACAGTAATAGTAAAACTGTCACCAGCAGGCTGATAGTCCTGGATTATTTTGCCATTGCCCTGAGGGGTTTGGGAAATATATGGAGTAAGTGTCAGGGCCTGCGCTTCATCACTGACATATCCGTTTTTCAGTGTATCTACTTCCATGCATCCAACACCTGCGTTTACAGTACGGATGGAAAATTGTACCGGATTGCCCAGGTCATCGGTTCCTTTTAAGAGAATATCATAGTCAGGAACTGTATCAGGAGTAGATGTTTTAAAGAAAATCCTCTGTCCCATAGTATTTGATGAATATTTGTAGAAATGGATAGAGGTATTATCCGGCAGCATGATCTTGGTATCCAGGGAAGTTGTATAGGTGGAAGCCATCAGATCTTTGCCTGTAGCGGCGAAAGAAAAGCTGCCAAAGCTTTTGGTGTCCATGGAATAACGCAGTTCAATATCCAGGTTCTGTGAGGAGTCAAGACTGTCAAGAGCAATTCTTCTGTAAGAAACAATGTTATAGTCATCTGCAGATTCCGCTTCGCCGCTGGCGCCCCAGGAAACCATTTTACCATTAATAAAGACGTCAATATCTGCAAGAGGTGGAGTCTGTGTTTGAGAATATTCGTCCTTTTGAGGAAGCGTAAGAGTATCAGAAACATAAAGAATGTTCTCATCCAGGATTACCTCATTGAGTGTAACCGTATATCCGTCTTTGGTAATGGATTCTCCTACAACAGTGCGATAGGGGGATAAGTCCTTTTGAATCCCAAGAAACTGGGAAAGGTTGTAGGTGACAGTCTTCATACCAGCGTAAGCCATAAATTGTGTGGGAGGAAAAAGCAGAGAACCACCCAGAATGCATACTACTGCGGCAGCGACATATTTTTTATGGCTGCGGTGGGAAACACGGCGGGAAGAAAACTGTTTTTTCCATTCTTTCATTTCTAAATCAGATACCGGTGGAAGTTCATAGGAATCTGAATGATTATCTATTTCGTTTAAAAGACTATAAATTTGTTCATTCATAAGCGGAGGCTCCTTTCTCTGTTTGCAGCAAACAGGCTGCGAATGCGTTTTCTGCCTCTGGAAAGGCGGTTATAGATCACTGGTTTTGCAAGGCCGGTAGACTGGCTGATTTCGTCTACATTTTCCTCTTCTATGTAAAGACGGAGGAAAAGTTCCTGATCTTTTGGTTTTAAGCAAGAGAGCATTTGCCTGGTTTCGTCGGAAAATTCTGTTTCTATAGCCTGAAGCTCTGCGGAAAATTCTTGGTGTATGACAGGTTGTCCCTTTTCTTCCATAGCCTCCCAACTGGTTTCCAGCATATGAGAGGCATATTTCCTTTTGCAGTCCAGGGCTTTTAATCTTGCAACACCTGCAATCCAGTTAGAAAATGGATTCCTTTGTGGGTCATAAGCGTCAATATGGTTCCACACAGCGAAGAAAACGTCATTTTGACATTCTTCTTCGTACTCAGGCAGATTACCCAGATAACGGTGTATTACAGCTTTTACCAGCCCGCCGTAATGCAGCATGCAATATTCCAGCGCTTTTTCATGTTTTTGGCAAAGCAGCGGAATAAAATTATCTTCTGTGACTTTCATAACGGTCATCATCCCCTTCTGTATTTTGTCTTATACCATATATTCGCTTCTTTTGCAGACGTTTCTATCACTTTTGGGAAAAATATAAATTTTTTCATTATTTTTTATCCGGTATCTGCCGGCCCTCATGATTCATGTGATAATTATCTCTGTAGATTAATTCTGAAATGGGGACAAACTCATAGCCTTTTTCCTTTAATTTGATAATAACCTGTTCCAGAGCATCCTTGGTATATTTTGCGCCATTGTGGCAGAGAATAATACTTCCGTTTCCCAGATTTTTATGCTCCGTGACCCTTTTTACAATATCATCTGCTCCATAGTCCTTCCAGTCAAGGGAGTCTACATTCCACTGAATGGGGTAGTAGTTATTCTTTTTGGCATTGGTAACAACCTGGTTGTTATAATCTCCGTAAGGAGGACGGAAAAGGAACATGTCATATCCGGTTAATTCTTTTACCTTATTATGTACAGTCATAAGTTCACTGGTTTTTTCTTCATCACTTAAGTTCGTCATATATTTGTGATTCTGGCTGTGATTTCCCAGGTCGTGGCCGGCTTCATAGATTTTTTTTACATCATCGGGGTAGCTTTCCACCCATCCTCCGGTCATGAAGAAGGTGGCTTTTACATTGTGTTTGGCAAGAATGTCAAGAATTGTCTGTGTATCGTCATTGCCCCAGGCAGCGTCAAAACTAATCGCTATCTGAGGTTTTTCGGTTTCTACACAATAAATAGGGAGTTCGAGTCCTCCTGGCGTGCTGCTTACTGTGATGATATCAGGAAGGTAAGCAGCAGCACTAAGAAACAGAAGTCCTGCAAAGGCCAGGGTGACAAGAGCGTGAAAGAATCTTTTCGACAAAATAGAGTCTCCTATGGAAGAGGTTTGCTATTAGTTTATTCCCTCATTTCCATAAAAATGCTGGTGTTCTTCGTATAATTCCTGAAAGAGCTGGGCAAAGGTCCAGAAACAGTTCTGACCGGTGAGCATAGCTTTTAAGGCGACGCGCGGAACCATTCCGCTTTTCATGGCGCCAAGAAGCATGTCCAGGGTTTCTTCCTTAAAATTACACATGACCATAAGTTCCTGAGAAATTTCAGGAAGAATTTCCATGGGTGATAATTTTCTGGACGGAAATCCTTTTACTCCGGCAAGGTAGCCTACCGTCTGGAGAAACTGAGGCGGCGTAACCGGAACCAGGGCAATGCCAAGAGGCAGAAGCGCTTTTTCTACAGCAGCTCTTTTTTCTGAGTTTCCATGGTCATAGTAGAGAATCGTTGGTTTGTGGAGTGTCATGACAGGTCCCCCTTCGTAAATAGTTTGATACTTTCATCATATACTGCCATGGCAAAAAATTCAACGGTTTTTCGGCATTTCTCTTTAGTTGACAATAAGTTGAGAGATTAGTATACTAACAAGTATATAGATTGCGAGGGATGAATTTTGGATAAAATCAGTGTACATCTTCTTGGCAGGCCGTATGTGGAAAAAAATGGTGAAAGAGTGAATTTCCCTTATAAAAAGGCAGAGGGATTCTTCTATTACTTATGTGTAAAAAAAACGGCTACAAGAGAAGAGATTATATATGTTCTCTGGGGTGCTGACAATGAGAATGTAGGACGTAAAAATTTAAGAGAAGCTGTATATCAGATAAAAAAACTTTTGGGAAAAGAGGTTTTGCTCACTGCAGGACATACCAGCATTTCCCTGAATCCTGAGGCTTGCGTAGAGGTGGATTGGGATTCTGTAGATAAAGAAAATATTCTGGACCAGGAGGAAGAGGGATTCCTGGCTCATTTTCATATAAAAAACAGCTATGAGTTTGAAGAGTGGATGGCATCCATGCAGGAACAGTATGATCAGTCCATTCTGGATTCTGCCTCTGAGCTTCTGTCTATGGCAAACTCTGTCAAGGATATGACACAGATTCAGAAATATAGTAATATCCTTTTGAAACATGACCCTTACAATGAAAAACTGTACCAGGAAATTATGGAGATTTATGCTTCCAGCGGTAATTATAATATGGCAATTAAGCTCTACTATGATTTGGAAAAGGTTCTGGATGAAGAACTGGGAGTAGAGCCTTCGGGAGAAATTACAGAACTTTTCCACCGCATTTTTAATGTAAAAGGAAATGTAGCTGTGGAAAACATGAACTGGAATTTACCGTTTATGGGGAGAGCAGAGGAAATCTACCGAATCAGCCAGTGCCTTACAGGAACCGGAAGATGGGAACATCCACAGTGTGTTGCCATTGGAGGAGAAGAGGGAGTGGGGAAGTCAGCTCTTTTGGAAAAGGCAAGACAGATTGTCCGTGGAAATCAGATGATATCCTTTTTTGCCGCCTGCTATCGGGATGAAGCGGATTTTTTCCTGCGTCCCTGGAATGATATTTTCTGGGAAATCCGGCAATGCGCAGAAAATGGTGTTTTAAAAGAGGAGCTTGTACAAAGTGATGATGAAGAAATGAAGCTGGTGCTGAAGGGAACCATTTCTGACGGCGAAGAAAAAATGGGACGGCTTACCTATCAGATTATGGAGCAGGCTGTCTTAAAGGTGTTCCGTAAAATTACAGAACATCACAGAGTGGTGCTGTTTTTTGATGATATTCAATGGATGGACCAGATGAGCTTTCAGCTTTTAAACAGAATTCTTCTGACTATTGGGACTGATAAGATTTTACTCATGTGTACTTACAGTCAGAGCAGCGATACAGAAATTATGGAGGCTCTGGAAAAGCTTACCAGAAAGGATTGCCTCCAGGTGATTAAACTGCAGTCTTTTAACCGGGATGAGACCAATGAAATACTCCATAAATATCTTCCTCAGCTTGATAAGGAAGAGGAGAAAAAAGAAAATATTTATCAGATGACAGATGGAAATGCGTTTTTCCTTATGGAACTTATGAACCTTATCAGAGAAAAAGGCTATACCCTGGAGATTTCTCCAAAAACCACCAATCTGATTAAAGCAAGACTGGCAGGGCTTCCGGAAATTGAAAATGAAGTGCTGGATTGCCTTTCCCTGTTTCCGGAGAAAATCAGTATTGAAGAGTTAGAACTGCTGCTTCCATCTCTTGACCGTCTGAGCCTTCTGCGCGTATTGGAAAAACTTCAGGAACGCCATTTAATTAAGGAGGTTCTGGTTGGATGGAATATTTATTATAAGTTTGTACACAGAATTTTCAGGGAATACCTGTATGAGAGACAAAGTATTGGAAAGCGGCGCATGTATCATCAAATGCTGGCTTCCTATTATGAAGAACAGGTAGAAACCAAACGAAATTTCCAGTGTCTCCCAATGATTATTCACCACTATGAGAAATGCCATAACCAGGTGAAAACCTATGAATATAAAATTCAGTATTTGAAGGAATATTATACGATTATTAATGAAAACTTTCCTGTACTTCATTGGGAGATTGAATATGGTGATGCAGAGTTCGGCGTTACTCAGGGCGCGGCAGAAATGTTAGAACTGGCAGAAGAAGTAATCCGTCTTAGCGATGAGTCTCATCAGGCACAGGAAATGAAAATGGAAATGAACTATGTTAAGGGACGCTATAAAATTGCAGTAGGAGAATATGACACAGGAGTTTCCTGCATCCAAAAAAGTATGGAATTTGCAGAAACTCTTGGAGAAAAAAAGATGCTTCTTAATAACCTGAAGCAGATGATTTTTTATGGGATTCAGGTAGAGGATATGGAGCAGGTGCATACCTATGTACAACGGGGGCTTCAAATGCTGGAAGCGGAAGAAAAAAACAGCGAGGAAAAAGGCGTTTTTATCCGTTTAAAAGGATGGTATCTTCTTCATAAAGGAAATTATCAGGAGGCAGAGCAGGTTCTTTGGGAGGCAATGGAAATTTTCCGGAACTGTGTAAGCGACAGGGAGTATTTCAGTATGAGTATAGCTGCCTGCCAGGGATATCTGGGAGATTTAAGCAGGGCAAAAGGAGATTTTGAAAAAGCAAGAGAATATTATCAGGCTGCCATAGAACTGGGAACAGGAAAGGTTGTTACCAACGGACTGGGACAATTTTATTCCAGCATGGGACAGGTTCTGTATCTGGAAAAACAGTACGAGGAGGCAGACGAGTATCTGGAAAAAGCAGTTTCCTGTCTGAAAAGCCATGGATATTACTGGGGGCTTGAGAGGGCACTGGCTTACAGGGCAATGCTGTTATGGGAAACAGGAAAACAGGAGGAAGCAAAACTCTGCTATGAAGAAAGCTGGAAGATTTCACATAAGATTAAAAATCCTACGACAATCAGCATTCTGAAACAAGTGGAAAATTACATTAATCATTAGAAAAGAATTTTATGCAGACCGGCTTGCTGACAGGTAGCGTCAGGTCTGCATAATTTTTTGTGGTATCAGTTCACTGTGATAATATAGTAAAAGTGCATGCTTTTTTATTTGTAAAAGTAGAGAAAATGTAGAAAAATATCAAAAAGAGAAAGTGTCTAAAAAATATATTATGCAATATGACATTTATTGACGCTTTTTAGACACCTATATCTGTATACTTTCACATATAATAATTACAGGAAAAGAGGGTGCGCTATGAGCAAAATTACACTTACAGGAAAAGACCTGACACTGGAACAGATTGCAGCAATTTGTCGTGACCATGCGGAGGTGGAACTGGCAGAAGAAGCGAAACAGAATATTCTGGCATCCAGAAAAGTAGTAGATGATTTAGTTGCAGAAGAGAAAGTGGTATATGGAATCACAACTGGATTTGGTAAATTCAGTGATGTGGTAATTTCTCAGGACCAGTGCAAAGAACTTCAGAAAAACTTGATTATTACCCATGCAGTTGGCGCTGGAAATCCATTCCCGGAAGATGTTGCAAGAGGTATCATGCTTCTGAGAGTAAATAACCTGGTAAAAGGATTCTCAGGTATCCGTCTGGAAACCGTAGAAACTATGGTAAATATGCTGAACAAAGGCGTTACGGCATTTATTCCGGAAAAAGGTTCTCTGGGAGCTTCCGGTGACCTGGCTCCACTGTCTCATATGGTTCTGCCAATGCTGGGACTTGGCATGGCTTACTATGAAGGCGAACTGCTTCCAGGAGCAGAAGCTATGAAACGTGCAGGTATTCCTACAATAGAATTATCTGCAAAAGAAGGTCTGGCTTTAAATAATGGTACACAGGCCATGACATCAGCAGGTTCTCTGGCATTATATGATGCTTTGAATTTACTGAAGGTTGCAGATATCGCAGATGCTCTTTGCTTTGAAGCACAGAACGGTGTTGTAGATGCATTAGACCACAGAGTACATGATGTACGTCCACATTCCGGACAGCTTGCAACAGCAAGAAACCTTTTAAGATTACTGGAAGGCAGCAAGAATACTACACGCCAGGGTGAAATCCGCGTACAGGATGCTTATTCCCTGAGATGTTCACCACAGATTCATGGCGCAAGTAAAGACGCAATTAACTATGTATTAGATAAAGTTAATATTGAAATCAATTCTGTAACAGATAACCCGATTATCTTCAAGGAAGACCGTGCAGGTATTTCAGGCGGTAACTTCCACGGTCAGCCAATGGCTCTTAGCTTTGACTTCCTTGGAATCGGCGTAGCTGAACTGGCAAACGTTTCTGAAAGACGTATTGAGCGTCTGGTAAATCCGGCATACAGTGATTTGCCGGCATTCCTCACACCTCATGGTGGAGTTTGCTCAGGCTTCATGATTGTTCAGTATTCAGCAGCAGCATTAGTATCTGAAAACAAAGTGCTGGCTCATCCGGCATCGGTAGACAGCATTCCTTCTTCAGCAGGACAGGAAGACCATGTATCCATGGGTACTATTGCAGCTAGAAAAGCTGGTGAGATTGCGAAAAACGTTAGAAGAGTTCTGGCTATGGAATTGATGGTTGCCTGCCAGGGTATCGACATGAGAGGAAACAAAGGTCTTGGTAAAGGAACACAGGCTGCTTATGATTTAGTCCGTAAACAGGTTGCTACCTTAGACAATGACCGTGAATTATATGGAGATATCAACTACTGTGAAGAAATCATTACAAATGGTTCTCTGATTAAAGCAGTAGAAGAAGCAATTGGCGGAGCAATTGAAACAAAATAAAAAATCTTAGCGAGGGTGCGCTGCAGTTGTTTTTGGAGAGGGACCCCTTTGGCAGCTGCAGCTAACAAAAAAAGAGGGAGGTTTATTTATGGAAAATTTACTTAATCCTGTAATTGTGGCAGTGTTGCTTCTGTGCGTACTCTGCCTGTTAAAAGTAAACGTATTATTGTCCATGTTAGTTTCACTGTTTGTGGCAGGTCTGATTGGTGGACTGCCGCTTGTTGGTGATGATAGTATTATGAGTTCTGTAATTGCCGGATTCAGTGGTAATGCAGAAACAGCACTGGCATACGTACTGCTTGGTACTTTTGCCTCTGCTATGGCTTATACCGGTATCACAGAAATCCTTTCCAAAAAAATTGCGAGAGCAGTAGGCGGAAATAAATGGATTCTGATTGGTATTTTATTGGTAATTGCATGTGCATCTCAGAATATTATTCCGATTCACATTGCATACATCCCAATTCTGGTTCCACCATTACTGGCTATGATGAACAAGATGAAACTGGATAGACGTGGTGTTGCATGTACTATTGCTTTTGGTCATAAAGCTCCGTACATTGCAGTTCCTATGGGATTTGGTTTGATTTTCATGGGTATTATCAGAGATAACATCAATGATAATGCAAAAGACTTTGGCTGGAAGGTTAGTGTTGGAGATATTACAGCAGTAAACTGGATTCTTGCAGTTGCTATGCTTATTGGTCTGGCAATTGCTTTGTTTGTTACATACAGAAAACCTCGTGAATACAAAGATGTTCAGCTGGAAGGTGTAACGGAAACAGAAGATTTGACACTGAAATATCAGCATTGGGTAACATTGGCAGCCATCGTAGTAGTAGTTGCACTTCAGATTAAATTTGGCTCTCTCCCAGTAGCAGCTCTTGGCGGACTTCTGGTTATGTTTATCTTCCAGGCAGTGAAACCAAAAGATATTGATGAGCAGTTCCAGGGTGGTATTAAATTAATGGGATTCATCGCATTTGTTATGTTAGTAGCAGGTGGTTTTGCAACGGTTCTGAAGAACACAGGTGCAGTAAATGACCTGGTTACAAGTGCAATCTCCTTAATGGGAGGAAATAAATGGATCGCAGCTACCATTATTACCTTAATTGGTCTGTTAGTAACTATGGGTATTGGTACTTCTTTCGGTACTGTTCCTGTATTGGCAGTATTATATGTTCCTCTGTGCCATCAGATGGGATTCTCACCAGCAGCTACTATCGTTCTGATGTCAGCAGCAGCAGCTCTTGGTGACGCTGGTTCACCAGCATCTGATACCACACTTGGACCTACATCTGGTCTGAATGCAGATGGACAGCACGACCACATCTGGGACACCTGTGTACCTACATTCTTACACTTTAATATCCCATTGATGATTGCAGCCATTGTTGCAGCTCAGTTCTTATAAGAACAGCGTTGGATGTTGGATAAAAGGATTCGGCACCCATAAACTTTATATAGTGCAATAGATTCGCAATCGTCTATTGTAAAATCATGCTGGAAGGATCTGCCCCGTCGCCTGCGGAGCGGATCCTTTAAATTTACTCTGGAATTTCTTTTTTAGATATGCTAAAATGTGAATGAATTTAAAAGAAGCAGAAATAATATCCTACAGGAGGTATTGAAAATGAAGAAATATGTATGTGAACCATGTGGCTATGTATATGACCCAGAAGTAGGCGATCCGGACAACGGAATCGAACCAGGAACAGCGTTTGAAGACCTTCCAGAAGATTGGGAATGCCCGATTTGCGGTGTTGGTAAAGATGAATTTGTTGTAGAAGAGTAAGATATTTTCTTATACAACGCAATCCTAAATTTTTAAGGAGTTGTCGCATTTTTGTGCGACAGCTTCTTTTGTTGTAGCATTGTAAATTTATACAGGAGGCAGAAAGAAATGAAATTTACGAAAATGCAGGGAATCGGAAACGATTATGTGTATGTGAACTGTTTCAGAGAGCAGGTAGAAAATCCATCCCAGGTGGCGATTAAGGTCAGTGACCGTCATTTTGGTGTGGGCTCAGACGGATTGATTTTAATTAAACCTTCGGATGTGGCAGATTTTGAAATGGAAATGTACAATGCAGATGGAAGTCAGGGAGCTATGTGTGGAAATGGCATCCGCTGTGTTGCCAAATATGTGTATGACTACCATCTGACAGATAAAACCAGTATCAGTGTAAATACAAAAAGCGGTATAAAATATCTGGATTTGACAGTAGAAGATGGGAAAGTAAAAGAAGTCAAAGTAAATATGGGCGCCCCGATTCTGAATACAGCAGAAATCCCTATGATTTATGGAAAAGAGCAGGTGATTGCACAGCCTTTGAACATTAACCAGAATCTTTATGAAGTGACCGCTGTATCTATGGGAAACCCTCATGTGATTGTATATATGGAAGATGTGAAAAATCTCAAGATAGAAGAAGTGGGGCCTTATTTTGAGAAAAGCAGCGTATTTCCTGAAAGTGTAAACACAGAATTTGTGCGGGTGATTGACCGAAATACCGTAGAAATGAGGGTGTGGGAACGTGGAAGCGGGGAAACGCTTGCCTGCGGTACCGGAGCCTGCGCGGTGGCAGTAGCCTGTATTTTAAATGGCTATACCGAAGACCAGGTAACCGTGAAGCTTCTTGGAGGAGATTTGAAGATTTTCTGGGACAGAGAAGCAGACCTGGTGTACATGACTGGTCCGGCAGAAGTTGTTTTTGACGGAGAAATCCAGATTTAGACTTGACAAATAGAAAATTGTGCAGTTTCAATAACACAAAACCGGAAACTGGTTACCATAAATCAAAAAAGAGAAAATCTGACAGGAAAAAACAAAAATTTTAGAAAAGAGAAAACCTCTAAAACGTGATGTTTACAATGAATGAATGAGAAAGTGGATGAATACAGTATAGATTTGTGCAACATTCCAACTTCCATTCCCGTCTGGAAAGTGTTATACTGTGGAATACAAAATGTTGTGAACAGCAAAAGAAAAAATATAATGGAATACTAGATATAGTGTTGTAAAACTTTATGAGGTGAAAGCGATGATGTATGTTGTAAAAAAGGATGGAACCAGGGAAGTATTTGACGTCCAGAAAATTGTAAAGGCAGTAAACAAATCGGCTGCCAGAATTCTGTACAAATTTCAGGATCAGGAGGTGGAGTTTATCTGCGGCTACGCCAGGGAAAAAGCCCAGTCTCTGGATACCAATGAGATTTCCATACAGGAGATGCACAATATTGTGGAGGGCGCTCTGGAAAAGGTAAATCCTTCTGTGGCAAAAAGCTACCGGGACTATCGGAATTATAAACATGACTTTATTCATATGATGGACGAGGTCTATACCAAAAGCCAGTCCATCCGCTACATAGGGGATAAGAGCAACGCGAATACAGACAGCGCTCTGGTGGCAACCAAGCGGAGTCTGATTTTTAATGAATTGAACAAAGAGCTTTACCGGAAATTTTTTATGAACCGCAATGAGCTTCAGGCATGCAAAGATGGTTATATTTATATTCATGACCAGTCTGCAAGGCTGGATACCATGAACTGCTGTCTTTTTGATGTGGCAAATGTGCTGCGGGGCGGCTTTGAGATGGGAAATGTATGGTACAACGAACCAAAGACCCTGGATACAGCCTTTGACGTTATGGGAGACATTATTTTAAGCACAGCGGCACAGCAGTATGGCGGTTTTACTGTACCGGAGGTAGACAAGATTCTGGCGCCTTATGCTGAGAAAAGCTATGCAAAATATCAGGAAGAATTTCTGAAATATGTGGATCCCAAGTGGGAGCAGGCAGAAGAGAAAGCCAGAGAATATGCAACGGATAAAGTGCGCAGGGATTTCGATCAGGGCTGGCAGGGAATTGAGTATAAGCTGAATACCGTAGGTTCTTCCAGAGGGGACTATCCTTTTGTGACAGTCACTCTTGGCCTTGGAATGGAACGTTTTGAAAAAATGTGCAGTATTTCTCTTCTGGAGGTGCATAAGGAAGGTCAGGGACAGGAAGGGCATAAGAAACCGGTACTGTTCCCTAAAATTGTCTTTTTGTATGACGAGAATATACATGGTGAGGGAAAAGAAGGGGAAGATGTGTTTGAGGCAGGCATTGCATGTTCTGCAAAAACCATGTATCCGGACTGGCTGTCCATGAGTGGAGAGGGCTATATTTCCAGCATGTATAAAAAATATAAAAAGGTTATCAGTCCCATGGGCTGCAGGGCGTTTTTAAGTCCCTGGTATGAGCGGGGAGGCATGAAGCCTGCAGATGACCAGGATGTTCCTGTTTTTGTGGGAAGATTTAATATTGGTGCAGTGAGTCTGCATCTGCCTATGATTCTGGCAAAATCCAGAGCAGAAAACAGGGATTTTTATGAGGTGCTGGATTTTTATCTGGAGATGATTCGTCATTTGCATATCAGAACCTATGATTATCTGGGAGAAATGCGCGCCTCTACCAATCCACTGGCTTATTGTGAGGGCGGCTTCTATGGGGGCAATTTGAAGCCTTCAGACAAGATTAAGCCTTTATTAAAGCCAATGACTGCATCCTTTGGAATCACAGCTTTAAATGAGCTTCAGGAGCTTTATAATGGTAAATCCATCCGGGAGGATGGAGAGTTCGCCCTGGAAGTTCTGCGCTATATTAATGACAAGATTAATCAGTACAAGGAAGAGGACGGAAATCTGTATGCCATTTATGGAACACCTGCAGAGAGTCTGTGTGGTCTCCAGGTAGAACAGTTCCGTAAGATGTATGGGATTGTAGAAGGTGTGTCTGACAGACCTTATGTAAGTAACAGTTTCCACTGCCACGTAACAGAGGATATGAGTCCCATTGAGAAGCAGGACTGCGAAGGACGGTTCTGGGAGCTGTGTAATGGAGGAAAAATCCAGTATGTCCGCTATCCTGTCGGATATAATGTAGAGGCTATCAGAGCCCTTGTAAGACGCGCTATGGCACTTGGGTATTATGAAGGTGTGAATCTGTCTCTGGCTTACTGTGATGACTGCGGACATGAGGAGCTGGAGATGGATGTATGTCCGGTATGCGGTTCCAGCAACCTTACCAAGATTGACCGTATGAACGGATATCTGTCTTACAGCAGAGTACATGGAGATACCAGATTAAATGCAGCGAAAATGGCTGAGATTGCAGAGCGTAAGTCCATGTAAAAAGACAGCAAAAAATGTTGAATTTCAAGTAGTTTTCTGTTTTCATTTTCTGAAAATTGTGGTAAGATAAGTTCGGTTTTTTTATAAAAAAGTTTATGGAGGATTGGAAGATGGAATCGTATACCTACTTATTGGATCTTGCATTGATTTTACTCAGTACCAAGGTTTTCGGTCTTTTAACAAGGAGGGTCAGACTGCCTCAGGTTGTAGGAGCGCTTCTGGCCGGTCTGATTTTGGGACCAGCCTGTCTGGGGATTCTTCACCAAACCGACTTTATTTACCAGGTATCTGAAATCGGCGTAATTGTGTTAATGTTCTGTGCAGGTCTGGAAACAGATATTGATGAATTGAAACGTACAGGAAAAGCATCCTTTGTCATTGCTCTTTTTGGCGTTTTGATTCCACTGGTGGGAGGATTTGCTGTTGCGGCTTATTTTAACCGCCCGGGTATGCTGGAATCCACAGCAAGTACCAGCCTGATGCTTCAGAATATTTTTATTGGTGTTATTTTAACAGCAACTTCTGTCAGTATTTCCGTAGAAACATTAAAGGAAATGGGAAAACTGAATACCAGGGCAGGAAATGCAATTTTAGGAGCTGCTATTATTGATGATATTCTGGGTATTATTGCCCTGACTATTATTACCAGTCTGGCAGATTCTTCTGTTAATGTATTTCTGGTACTTGGAAAAATCGTGGCATTTTTTGTGTTTGTAGGAGTAGGCGGCTATCTTTTACATATTGTGTTCCAGAAATGGGTTAAGGGATATGAAAGGGATCTGCGCCGGTTTGTAATTCTGGCGTTTGTAATCTGCCTGGTATTTTCTTACTGTGCAGAAGAGTTTTTCGGAGTTGCAGATATTACGGGAGCGTTTTTTGCCGGTTTGATTATTACCAAGACTACCCATACCGATTATATTGCAAGAAGGTTCAGTACCCTGTCCTATTTATTGCTGTCACCGGTATTTTTTGCCAATATTGGTCTGCAGGTTGTACTTCCAAAGATGAGTACCATGATTATTGTATTTGCAGTAGTGCTGGTTCTTGTGGCGGTTCTTACAAAAGTTGTAGGATGCGGACTGGGAGCAAAGCTGTGTAAATATTCTAATCAGGACTGTATGCGGATTGGTACTGGTATGATTTCCAGGGGTGAGGTGGCCCTGATTGTAGCATCTAAGGGAAATGCAGTGGGTCTTATGTCTGCCGATCTTCTTGGACCTGTGGTTATTGTAGTGGTGATTACTACGATTATTGCACCTATTTTTTTGAAAATGACCTTTAGTGGGAAGAAGAAAGAAAGTGCATATGAGGAAAATAACCTGATGAAAAAGGTACATGAGAGAGAGGAAGAAGAGAAGCAGGATAAGAGCCGCTTTATTACAGAAGACGAAATAGAGAACTAAATAAGTCAGAACCGGCACTTTGCATGAACAGAAGGAAATGGAAAGGGCCGGTTTTCTTTGAATAAACAGGAGGGAACGTGCATGAAAGTGTTACTGACTGCTGTAAATGCCAAGTATATTCATTCGAACCTGGCTATTTACAGTATGAAAGCATATGCGGAACAAAAAGGATGTCCGGGAGCTGAAATCCAGTTGGCAGAGTATACCATTAACCAGCAGCAGGATGGGATTTTAAGGGGAATTTATGAAAAGAAGCCGGATTTATTGTGTTTTTCCTGTTATATCTGGAATATCTCCTTTGTCCGGGAGCTGATTCGTGATGTAAAGAAAATTTTGCCCAAGACCAGAATCTGGGTGGGAGGTCCGGAGGTATCCTATGATGCAGAGGATTTTCTAAAAGAAATGCCCCAGGTAACCGGAGTAATCTGTGGGGAAGGGGAAGAGACTTTTGCAGAAGTGGTAAGAACCTATGCCCAGTGGGAAAAACAGGAACAGGAGCCAGGGAAACTTGCAGATGTTCCGGGGATTGTATACAGAGATGGAGAAAAATTGGTTTTTACAGGGAACAGGGATATTCTGAATATGGATGAACTGGTATTTCCATATGAAAATCTTTCTTTATTTGAGCATAAGATTATTTATTATGAAAGCAGCAGGGGATGTCCTTTTTCCTGCAGCTACTGTCTTTCTTCTATTGATAAGAAGCTGCGGTTTCGGAGCGTTTTCCTGGTAAAGAAGGAGCTTCAGTTTTTCCTGGATCATCAGGTGCCCCAGGTGAAGTTTGTGGACAGAACCTTTAACTGTAAGAAAGAACATGCCATGGAAATCTGGAAGTATATTAAGGAGCATGACAATAGTATCACCAATTTTCATTTTGAGATTGCCGCGGATCTTCTTACAGAGGAGGAGATTGGACTGATTGCTGCCATGCGTCCCGGTCTCATTCAGCTGGAGATTGGGGTGCAGTCTACCAATGAAAGAACCTTGCAGGAAATCAGGAGAAAAACAAGCTTTCAGGAAATCTGCAAAAAGGTGCGGGCAGTGGCAGAAGGAGAGAATGTACACCAGCATCTGGATTTGATTGCAGGATTGCCTTATGAGGATTATAAGAGTTTTCAGAAGTCCTTTTGTGATGTATATGCATTAAGGCCACAGCAGCTTCAGTTAGGTTTTCTCAAGGTGCTGAAAGGAGCGTATATGGAGGAAATGGCAGATGCCTATGGCTGTGTGTACAAGTCCAAGGAGCCTTATGAGGTATTGAAAACAAAGTGGCTGACCTATGGAGAAATTTCCAGGCTGAAAGGTATTGAGGAAATGACAGAGGTGTATTATAATAGCGGACAGTTTTTTTATACGCTGGAGGCTTTGGTAAAGGAATTTCCGGATGCCTTTACCATGTATGAGGAACTGGCGGACTTTTATAAGCGGAAAGGCTATTTTGCAGTATCTCACGCCAGAATCAGCAGATATGAAATTTTAAGAGAGTTCTTGCAGGAAAAGGGAATCCAGTACCTGGAATTTTATGATCAGTTAATGGTTCTTGATTTGTATGCCAGAGAGAATCTGAAAACCAGACCATCCTGGGCTATGGACTTAAAACCATACAAAAGACAAATTCAGGCTTTTTATGCAAAAGAGGAAGAACAGCCGGAAATTTTGAAGGATTATCAGGGATATCAGGCAAGACAAATGGAAAAAATGACTCACCTGGAAGTATTTACTTATAATGTGCTGGAAGGAAAGCCGGAGAAGGGATGCTATCCGGTAGTTTTTGATTACAAAAAGAGAAATCCTCTTACTTATCAGGGAGGAATTTCCAGAGTCTCTTTTTTCACAGAGGAGGAAGCATGACAAAGAGGACAAAGGATATTCTGGAGCGGTTGGATGCTGTGTATACCAGAGAATATAAATGTTATTTAAACCATGAAAATCCGGGACAATTATTAATAGCTACCATGTTAAGCGCCCAGTGTACAGATGCCAGGGTGAATGTGGTGACCAGGGATTTGTTCGTAAAATATCCTGATATGAAAGCCTTTGCACAGGCAGATCTGGAGGAGCTGGAACAGGATATTAAGCCAACGGGATTTTATCATAATAAGGCAAGAAATATTATTGGCTGCGCCAGAAAAATTTGTGAGGAATACAATGGAGAGGTTCCCAGAAGCCTGGAGGAACTTACCAGTCTTCCGGGAGTAGGGCGAAAAACCGCCAATGTAATTCGGGGAAATATTTTTCATGAGCCCAGCGTTGTGGTGGATACCCATGTAAAGCGGATTTCCAGGCGTCTGGGGCTTACGAAAGAGGAAGATCCGGAGAAAATAGAAAGGGAACTTATGAAGGTATTGCCAAAAGATCACTGGATTTTGTATAACATCCAGATTATTACTTTTGGGCGCCAGATTTGTTTTGCGCGTTCTCCTAAGTGTGAGGAGTGTTTTTTGACGGAGTATTGTAAGGAATATAAGGAGAAACAGAAGAAAAGCAGGAAAAAAGTATGAGAGAATATGTAACATTGGACCTGGAAACAACAGGACTGGAACCAAAACGGGACCGGATTATAGAGATTGGGGCAGTGAAGGTATGTGATGGAGTTGTAACAGGGGAATATACAACCCTGATTGACCCACAGATGGAGATTCCTGACAGAATATATCAGCTTACGGGGATTTCCAATGAGATGGTACAGGGAAAGCCGCTGATTGGGGAAGCGCTTGGAGCGTTTCTGGAATTTTGCGGTGAGCTGCCGCTTTTGGGGCACAATATTTTGTTTGATTATAGTTTTGTGAAGCACCAGGCAGTGAACTGTGGACTGGAGTTTGAAAAAGAGGCGGTAGATACACTGAAAATTGCCAGAGCTGTTTTGCCGGAACTGCCAAGCAGAAGCCTTCAGAATCTGCGGCAGTATTTTGAGATTCCCCAGGAGGATGCCCACAGGGCTCTTGAGGATGCCCGCACCACATACCATTTGTATGAAAGGCTGTTCCGGGAGTATGGACAGAGTAAATCAGAACTGTTTTGCCCAAAGCAACTGATTTATAAGGTGAAAAAGCAGGGGCCTATGACGCCGGCGCAAAAACGGTACTTGCAGGATTTGGTAAAATATCATAGAATAAACCTGAATGTAAATCCAGAGAGCCTTACGAAAAATGAGGCTTCCAGATTGATTGATGAGATTTTGAGTACCTATGGAAAGATAATGAGGTAGAAGTGATGATGAATATGAAAAAAAATAAAACCAGGAGAATCGTAGCAGCAATCCTGGCAGTGCTTATCATTCTGGCCATGGTAATTCCCATGGCAATGTACGTATTATAGGCAAGACCAGAGACAGCCAAATGGAGGAAGAGAAAAATGAAAATTGGAAAATTACCGGAATCAGTGCTGATTCGTTCTGTTTTAAAGGAAGTAGGACACAGAAGAGAGGAAGTATTAGTGGGACCTTCTGTGGGACAGGACTGTGCTGTGCTGGAAGCCAGAGAAGGCGAGGTGCTGGTACTTTCCAGTGACCCAATCACCGGCACAACAAAGGATATAGGAAGCCACAGCGTTTATATTACAGCCAATGATTTAGCTGCTTCCGGCGCAGAACCGGTGGGAATCATGCTGACCATACTTCTGACGCCGGACACAGAAGAAGCAGAACTAAAAGATATGATGCGTGGCGTGGAGAAAACCTGTAAAGAATTAAATATAGAAGTCATGGGCGGCCACACGGAAATTACAGATGTGGTGCGCCAGCCTCTTATATCTCTTACCGGTGTTGGAAAAATGAAAAAGGAAGAGCTGCTGGTAACTTCTGGGGTAAAACCGGGAGAGGATTTGGTAGTGACCAAATGGATTGGACTGGAAGGAACCTCCATTGCTGCAAAGGAAAGAGAAGCAGTGCTCCTGGAGCGGTTTGCGCCGGCTTTTGTGGAAACAGCAAAACAGTTTGACCAGTATCTGTCTGTGCTTCCGGAAGCAAAAATCGCAAAAGAATGGGGCGCTTCTGCCATGCACGATATTACAGAAGGCGGTGTATTCGGAGCCCTATGGGAAATGGGAAGCGGCTCTGGCGTGGGACTGGATATTGACTTGAAAAGTATTCCTATCCGCCAGGAGACTGTGGAAGTTTGTGAGGCTCTTGGTTTAAATCCTTATATTCTCATGTCCAGCGGCTCCATGCTGATTTCCACCAGGGATGGTCATGGCCTGGTGCGGGAGCTTTCTAAAGCCGGAATCCATGCTGCTGTGGTAGGAAAGGCAACACAGGGAAATGACCGGATTTTAAGAAACGGAGAGGATACCAGGTATCTGGATAAGCCTCAGAGTGATGAATTGTATAAAATATATCAGTAAAGCAGAGGAAATGTCATATGGCAAAGTTAAATATTGTATTATTTGAGCCGGAAATTCCGGCAAACACAGGAAATATAGGAAGAACCTGCGTGGCTACGGGAACCAGACTCCATCTTATTGAGCCACTGGGATTTCTGTTAAATGAAAAAGCCATTAAGCGGGCAGGGATGGATTATTGGAAAGACCTGGATGTGACTACTTATGTAAACTATCAGGATTTTTTAGAGCGCAATCCCGGAGCCAGGATTTACATGGCTACCACAAAAGCGCCCAAGACGTATGTAGACGTGGAATATGAAGAAGACTGCTATATTATGTTTGGTAAAGAAAGCGCCGGAATCCCTGAAGAAATCCTTCTGGAAAATCAGGAAACAGCCATCCGCATTCCCATGATTGGAGATATTCGTTCCCTGAACCTCAGTAACTCCGTAGCCATAGTTCTCTACGAAGCCCTGCGTCAAAATCACTTTGACCATATGCAGTTAGAGGGACATTTAACAAAATATGACTGGAAATAAAAGAGCTGCATTGCAGCTCTTTTAAGGTTCTTCTTTACTTTTGGAAAGTGTGAAAATAAATTCTGTTCCCACTCCTTCTGTACTGATTACATTAATATTCTGCTTGTGGGAATTGATGATTTCTTTTACAATGGCAAGTCCAAGTCCAGTGCCTTTGCGGTCTTTTCCTCTGGAAGAGTCAATTTTGTAGAAACGATCCCAGATTTTGGAGATACTGGATTTTGGAATACCACAGCCCATATCTTTTACAGAAATAAAAACAGTTTCATGTTTTAAGGTGGATTCTACTTTAATTACAGAATCCTCCGGACTGAATTTAATGGCATTGTCAATTAAATTATATAAAACCTGCTGAATCTGTCCCATATCCGCGTGCACCAGAAGGGTTTGTCCGGTAAGAAGCAGTTCAATGGAAATACGCTTTTCCCGGCAGATACCCTCAAAAGTTTCTGCTGTGCGTTTGATAATGTTATTAATATCAAAACTACTGTAATCTAACTGTCTTCCTCTTTCATCCAGATTATTTAAGGTCAGCAGACTTTGGGTCAGCTTATAGAGACGGTCTGTTTCATGAACTACAATTTTCAGATACTTTTCCTGAAGTTCAGGCGGAATGGTACCATCCAGAATCGCTTCTGTATAACCTTTAATAGAAGTTAGAGGAGAACGGAAGTCATGAGACACATTAGCAATAAACTTTTTCTGATAATTTCCGGTCATTTCCAGCTCATCCGACATATAGTTCAGGGTCAGGGCAAGATACCCCATCTCATCTTCTTTTTCCAGAGGAATGTTATATTCCAGATTTCCGGAGGCAAAGGCATCAGCCCCCTGTATAATGGTGCGTAATGGACGGTAAATCATAAGGGAGAACACAGGAATAATTGCCATCATAATAAGAAGAAACAGGAAAAACAGCAGATATAAAATGTTCAAAAATTCATCTCTTTGTTCGTATAAGGATGTCATGGGAAGGTGCATGGCAACATAGCCCTGTACCCGCATATTGAGGGTAACAGGTACCATAACACTTAAATGTTCTTCCTGAAATTCATGGAAAAAGAATCCTGTCTCATAGTAGGAACCACTGGTCTGTCCAGGATTAAATCCTTTGATAACAGGAAAATCTTCTTTTATAAAGGCGGAAGACGTATCCAGAAGAATTTCTCCCTTGGCGCTAATCAGCCAGATGGAGGAATTTTGATAGGCAGACAAGGTGCAAAGATCCTTGTAAACAGTTGCCTGATTATCAATGGTGCGATAGGAACGAATCAGAGGATCCTGAGCAATGTGGGAGGCCTCACGGTATAATTCTTCGCTGTAAACAGTTTCCACATGCTCCTGCACCAGCTTGCCTCCTGCCAGGGAAATGGCAGAAAAGCCAAGGAGCCCCAGCAGGATAATCGCCAGTATAAACTTCATGTACAGATATTTTTTCATTTGTTTTTGACCTCAAATTTGTATCCGATTCCCCAGACCGTAGCAATGGACCAGGAAGGATGGTCTTTTATTTTTTCCCGGAGACGTTTAATATGTACATCAACGGTTCGGGTATCACCAATATATTCGTAGCCCCAGATATGGTCCAGAAGCTGCTCTCTGGTAAAAACCTGATTGGGTGAGGATGCCAGAAAATATAAAAGTTCCAGTTCCTTGGGGGGCATATCCAGTTGATTGCCATAGTAAATCACAGAATAATTGGTAAGGTTAATGGCAAGGTCCGGATATTCCACATATTTGCCGGAAGGCTGGGTAGCAGGCGCCACATTTGGCTGATAGCGGCGCAGAACCGCCTTTACCCTGGCTACCAGTTCTTTAGAATCAAAGGGCTTAATCATATAGTCGTCAGCCCCAAGTTCCAGTCCCAGCACCTTATCAAAAATCTCTCCTTTTGCAGAGAGCATAATAATGGGTACATTGGATTTCTGGCGGATTTCCCGACACACCTGGTAACCGTCTATGCCAGGCAGCATTAAATCCAAAAGAATCAGATTCGGTGCAAAAGAGGAAAAAGCCTTTAAGGCTTCCTCCCCGTCATTTACGATTTTCGTGTCAAAACATTCCTTTGTAAGATACAGAGATATCAGCTCTGCAATGTTGTTGTCGTCATCTACAATGAGAATTTTCTGCTTGGTTGCCATACTTGCAGTTCCTCCCTCTATTTTTTAAATTCTACAATAGTAACGCCTGCATCACCTTCTCCAAATTCCGCAAGATGAAAGTCTTTTACATATTTCAGGCGTTTCAGATAATTGTGGACACCTTTTCTAAGAGCCCCGGTGCCTTTTCCGTGAACCACGTGGACGCTGCTTAAATGAGCCAGGTAGGCATCATCCAGATATTTATCCAGTTCTGCAATGGCTTCATCCACAGTCTTGCCAAGAAGGTTGATTTCTGTGCGGACAGTGGCAGATTTATTCATTTTAATTTTTCCTGCGCCGGTTCTGTGCATAGAAGGTCCGGTAATCACCGGTTCGTCAATGAGTTCCAGATCAGACAGAGAAACCTTGGAGCGGAGAATGCCCATCTGGACAAAGACCATACCTTTGGCGTCTGGTTTGGAGCTTATGGTTCCTTTTACATTGAGACTTAAAACTTTTACTGCATCCCCAAGGGAAACATCCCTGGCGGTGAGGGTAGATTTTTTCTTTTCCGGTGTTTTTAAAGCCATTTTTTTGCCCGCAGAATCCATTTTTTTACGAAGCTCAGTACGTTTCTTCTCCAGCTCTTTGGCAGACATGGTTTCCTGTCCCGCCTTGTTGAAGATTTTCATGGTTTGGTCAGCATATTCCTTGGCTTCTCTTAAAATCCGGTGTGCCTCTTCATTGGCATCCTGAAGGATGCGGTCTTTTCGCTGCTCTAATTTATCCTGTTTTTCTTCAAGCTGTTGTTTCAGTGTGTGAATTTCTTCTTTATAACGGGCAATTTCTGCCTGTTCTGCCTCAATAGTTTTGCGGCTCTGTTCCAGGGTGGACAGCACATCCTCAAAAGATTCGTCCTCCTGGCTAATCTGTTCTTTTGCTTTTTCAATAATATAGTCCGGCAGTCCCAGTTTTCCGGAAATAGCAAAGGCATTACTCTTTCCCGGAATACCAATGAGCAGGCGGTAAGTTGGGCGCAGAGTTTCCACATCAAATTCACAGGAAGCATTTTCTACTCCAGGAGTGGACAGGGCGTAAACCTTCAGCTCACTGTAATGGGTGGTCGCCATGGTACGGATACCCTGCTGGTGCAAATGAGAGAGAATGGCAATGGCAAGAGCAGCCCCTTCTGTGGGGTCTGTTCCTGCTCCAAGCTCATCAAAGAGAACCAGAGAACGGGTATCTGCCTTTTCAATAAAACGTACCACATTGGTCATGTGAGAAGAAAAGGTACTAAGAGACTGTTCAATACTTTGCTCATCTCCAATATCTGCATAAACTTCTTCAAAAACACTGAGACGTGAGTGGTCAAAAGCCGGAATATGAAGACCGGACTGTCCCATAAGAGTAAGTAATCCCACTGTTTTCAGAGAAACGGTTTTACCACCGGTGTTAGGCCCTGTGACAACCAGAAGGTCAAAACCATCTCCCAGTCGGATATCAATGGGGACTACCTTATGTTTGTCAATGAGAGGATGACGTCCTTTCTTGATATCAATAATGCCCTGGATGTTAAATACAGGCTCTGTGGCATTCTGAGATTTTGCCAGAAGAGCTCTGGCAAAAATAAAGTCAAGCTGAGTCAGAATTTTCAGGTTGTCCTGGATGAACTCCAGATGTTCGGCTGTTTCCTGACTCAGATTGGAAAGAATGATTTCGATTTCTGCCTGTTCCTTTACCTCCAGTTCCCGCAGTTCATTGTTTAATTTTACAATGGCCATAGGCTCTACAAAAACAGTAGAACCTGTGGAGGACTGGTCATGAACCATGCCGGGTACCTGACCTTTGTATTCAGATTTTACGGGAATACAGTATCGTCCGTTACGCATGGTTACCACTGCATCCTGAAGATAAGAACGTCCCTGACCGCTGACATAGGAAGAAAGCTGGCTGTGAATCTTATCATTGGTATTTTTCATAGTTCTTCTAATTTGGCGAAGAGCAGGACTGGCGTCATCTGCGATTTCTTCTTCTGAGAGAATGCAGCGGCGGATTTCCAGAGACAGCGGAGTAAGAGGCTGAAGCACTTCAAACATGCCGTCCAGAGAATCCGCAGATTCTTCCTGATTTTCACTTCTGGAATAGGCTTTGGCACGGTTGGTGTTTTCCAGCAGATTGCAAACTGCCAGAAGCTCTCCTGTACCAAGGGTGCTGCCGATTTCCAGGCGTTTCAGGGAACCGCGGATATCCCTTACACCGCTAAAGGAGAGAGAGCCCTTTTTGTAAATACGGGAAAGGGCATCTGCTGTTTCCTGCTGCATGGTTTCAATCTCTGCAAGATTGCTAAGAGGCTTCAGGTTTCGGCACAAGTCCTTTCCAAGAGTGGAGGTGGCATAGCCTTCCAGAAGCTCCAGTATTTTATTGTATTCTAAAGTTTTTAATGCTTTTTGATTCATTGTATCATCACCTTATCTGATTTTTCAAATTAATATCCTTATTTTACATGAAAAACCGTGGAAAGAAAAGGGCTAACCAGATATAGGAAAAATTATTTTAGGAATTTCATAAAAAGTTCATATATGTCCGCTATAATAAACAAAAATACTGGTCTGTACGGAGCGTATAAATATGGACGAAGAAAAAAAACAGGATGATTATGAATTTTTAAGAGAGACGATTAAGGCAAAACCCATTGATAAGAAAAAACTGGCAAAGCAAATTGGCCGCCTGGCAGGGGCTGGCGCGGTGTTTGGTTTATCGGCTGCCCTGGTGTTTTCTCTTGTGGCGCCTAATCTGGTGAAAAAAATGCAGGAAAAAGAAAATGCATCAAAGGTAAAATTTTCCCAGGAAAAAGAACCAGAAGACAGCAGTACAAAAGAGACCCAGGAGGAAGAAAAGACGCAGGAAGAAGAAAGCCAGACTGTAAAAACTGTTGTGCAGGAAATGACCCCACAGGATTACCAAAAACTGTATCAGGATATCTTTGCTACGGTGAAAGAAGCAGAAAAATCTATGGTTACGGTTATTGGAAGCCAGAATGACAAAGACTGGTTCCAGACACCTTATGAGAGCCAGCTTTCCGGATTGCTGGTGGCAGAGAGCGGACAGGATTATTTTGTGCTGACAGAATATCGTATTGTGGAAAATGTAGACAGAATACAGGTGGTTTTCTGTGACGGAACAATGACAGACGGAAGATTTTTAAAGGAAGATGCCAACACAGGCTTTGCAATTCTAAAAGTGCCAAAAGAAGGGGTGTCAGCCAAGACCAGAGAAGCTATTGCCATTGCCCCTCTTGGAGAATCGTATTATATTAAACAGGGAGAACCAATTCTTGCAATCGGAAGCCCTATGGGGTATAGTGATTCTGTGGGTTATGGTATCGTGACTTCTACATCTAACACAGTCTCCAGAGTTGATGCGGAATACAATCTGCTGGCTACAGATATTCCGGGAAGCAGCCAGGGAAGCGGGGTGCTTTTAAATCTGGATGGAGAAATTGTGGGGATGATTGCCCAGTCCTTTGCCAGAGATGACACACAAAATCTTGTGACCGGACTTTTTGCATCTCAGATGAAGGAAATGATAGAAATTCTTTCTGATGAAAACAGGGATGTGATTTATATGGGAGTAACAGGAGAGACCATAACTTCGGAGATTTCGGAGAAAAAAGGAATTCCCGTTGGGGTTTTTGTGCAGCAGGTAGAGCTGGATTCTCCGGCTATGCAGGTAGGAATTCAAAATGGAGATGTGATTACCGAGTTAAATGGGGAAAAAATTGAAACGGTAAAAGGCTATCAGCAGCAGTTAAAGTCCTGTAAGGTGGGAGAAACTGTGAAGGTCAAAGCCATGCGTCAGGGAACAGAGGGCTATGTGGAAGTGTCCTTTGATGTTGCGCTGAAAGCCAGATAAGAAAATATGAGAATATAAGGGAAGGATTAAGAGTATGAAATTTATTAATACACTTCGAGAAGGAGAAAGACTTTCAGGAATTTATTTATGTAAACATAAGCAGGCAGCAGTGACGAAAAACGGAAAACCTTATGAGAATGTGATTTTGCAGGATAAAACAGGAACTTTGGATGGGAAAATATGGGATCCCAATTCCCAGGGAATTGATGATTTTGACTCTTTAGATTATATTGATGTAGTAGGAGATGTGACCAGCTTCCAGGGAAGCCTTCAGGTAAGCATTAAGAGAGTGCGCAAGGCGTCTGAAGGAGAATATGAACCTGGTAATTACCTGCCGGTGAGCAGCAGAGAAATTGAGCCTATGTATCAGGAACTTCTGGCTTGTATAGCCCAGGTGAAGAATCCTTATTTTCACAGGCTGCTGATGACTTTTTTTGAAGAGGACGAAGAGTTTGTTAAGGGATTCAAGGGAAATTCTGCCGCAAAAACCGTTCATCACGGATTTATCGGAGGGCTTCTGGAACATACTTTAAGTGTAGTACATCTGTGCCTTTACTATTGTAAGGCATATCCAATACTGAATCAGGATTTGCTGGTGACAGCAGCCATGCTTCATGATATTGGAAAAACAGTGGAACTGAGCCAGTTCCCTATGAATGATTACACAGATGACGGGCAGCTTCTGGGACATATTATGATCGGGGCAGAGATGATTCATGATAAGGCCAGAGAAATTCCAGGTTTTCCAAAAAAATTAGAAAGTGAATTGAAGCACTGCATTCTGGCGCACCACGGGGAGCTGGAATACGGTTCTCCCAAAAAGCCGGCTCTTGCAGAAGCAGTGGCTTTGAATCTGGCAGATAATACAGATGCCAAGATGGAGACGCTGACAGAGATTTTCCGCGCAGCAGGTGAGCAGAAAGACTGGCTGGGATTTAACCGTCTCTTTGAATCCAATCTGAGAAAAACAACCTGTGGAGAGTAAAACAGTATGGAATTTAAGAAAAATGACCTTGTAACAGTGAAAATTGAAGATATGGGACATGACGGGGAAGGAATTGGAAAAGCAGAGGGCTATACTCTGTTTGTCAAAGACGCGGTGATTGGCGATACAGTAGAGGCAAAAGTCATGAAGGCAAAGAAAAATTATGGATATGCCAGGCTGATGCAGGTGCTGGAGCCTTCCCCCTATCGGGTAGAGCCTAAATGCCCCTGTGCCAGAGCCTGCGGGGGATGCCAGCTTCAATTTTTATCTTATGATAAACAACTGGAATTTAAGAAAAATAAGGTTCAGGGGAATCTGGAGCGCATTGGGGGCTTTCAAAACCTGACTATTGACAAAGTGATTGGTATGGAAAAGCCTTTCAGGTATCGGAATAAAGCTCAGTACCCGGTTGGAAAAAATAAGGATGGGGAAATCATTACCGGCTTTTATGCAGGAAGAACCCATTCTATTATTCCAAACAGAGACTGTTATCTGGGAGCCAAGGTGAATCAGGAAATTCTCAATGAGGTTCTTGCCTATATGGAAGAAAATCATGTGGAACCCTATGAAGAAGAAAGTGGGAAAGGTCTGGTAAGGCATATTCTTATCCGAAATGGGTTCCGTACAGGAGAAATTATGGTGTGCCTGATTATTAATGGGAAATCCATACCGAAAGCTGACAAGCTGGTAGCGCGCCTGCGTGCCATAGAAGGAATGACCAGTATCAGTCTTAACGTGAATACAAAACGCAGTAATGTGATTCTGGGCGAGAAAGTTCAGGTATTATGGGGACAGGCTTATATTTCTGATTATATTGGGGACATTAAATTTGAAATTTCTCCCCTTTCCTTTTATCAGGTAAATCCTGTGCAGACAGAAAAACTTTATGGAACTGCTCTGGAATATGCGGGGATTACAGGGGAAGAAACAGTCTGGGATTTATACTGCGGAATCGGAACCATTTCCCTGTTTCTGGCACAGAAGGCAAAACAGGTATATGGTGTGGAAATCGTACCTCCGGCTATTGAGGACGCGAAGAAAAACGCCAGAATCAATGGGATTGAAAATGCAGAATTTTATGTCGGAAAGGCAGAGGAAGTGCTGCCGGAGAAATATGAAAAAGAAGGCATTAAGGCAGACGTGATTGTGGTGGATCCACCGCGAAAAGGCTGCGAACCTATTGTACTGGAAACCATGCTGCAAATGAAACCAGAGCGGATTGTGTATGTAAGCTGTGATTCCGCAACACTGGCAAGGGATTTGAAGGTGTTGTGCCAGGAGGCGTATCAGGTGGAGAAAGTGGCGGTTTGCGATATGTTCGGAAATTCGGTACATGTTGAAACAGTGGCAAAATTAACAAGAAAATAGGAGAAAGGGCGGAACTTGATTCCATATTTTACAGGAGGGCAGGGATGCTTGTGGGAATTTAAAGGAGGAAATCCTGTTTGAAAAAGAAAAAACAAGAAATAACCATCCGTTCCAGTGCGGCGGAATATTTAACTTATGTTGCCGCTGCAGGTGAGCAGCAGGACAGTATTGAAATGCGCTATGAGGATGAGAATATATGGCTGACACAGAAGATGATGTCCATTCTGTATGATGTGGATGTTCGTACAATCAATGAACACATTAAAAAGATATATTCAGATTCTGAACTTGAGGAAGATGCAACTATCCGGAAATTCCGAATAGTTCAAACTGAAGGTTCACGTCAGGTTGCGCGAGATACACAGCATTATAATCTTCAGATGATTATCGCAGTGGGATTTAAAGTGAATAATGAGCGTGCTGTACAATTCCGTAAGTGGGCTAATGGTATCGTTAAGAATTATACAATCAAAGGCTGGGTTATGGATGATGAGCGTTTGAAAAATGGTGGTTCGGTGCTTACAACAGAGTATTTTGACCGACTGCTTGAAGAGGAAACTGTTCTATGATAAGGTTGAAACAGTGGCAAAATTAACAAGAAAATAGGAGAAAGGGCGGAACTTGCTGATTCATGGAATGGAGTTCCGCTATTTTTGAATAGCAAGGGGGAAAAACTATGCGCGCTGCGATACAAGAAACAGAAAAAAAGAGAGTTGTCATTGTCATTGATTCTTTTAAAGGAAGCCTGTCATCTATAGAAGCCGGAAATGCGGCAGGAGAAGGGGTTCTAAAAGCCTGCCCATCCGCAGAGGTGAAGATTTGTCCGCTGGCAGATGGAGGAGAGGGAACTGTGGAGGCACTGGTAAATGGCATGGGTGGTGAAATGCAGTTTCTGACGGTAACAGGACCTTTGGGTGAGCCTGTAGAGAGTTCCTATGGTATGATAAAAGAATCGAAAACTGCTGTCATTGAGATGGCTTCGGCTGCTGGGATTACTCTGGTGCCAAAGGAGCGGAGAAATCCTCTCCATACCACTACCTATGGAGTAGGAGAGATGATTCGGGATGCGATTGGAAAAGGCTGCCGGCATTTTATCATTGGAATCGGCGGAAGCAGTACTAACGATGGAGGAATTGGAATGCTTCAGGCACTTGGCTTTTCTTTCCGAAATAAAGCCGGGGAAGAGGCAGGATTTGGGGCAGCAGGGCTGAGAGATTTGGCAGCTATTTCCAGGGAAAATGTTGTAGCAGAATTAAAGGAATGCAGTTTCCGCATTGCCTGTGACGTGACAAATCCACTGTGCGGAAACCAGGGATGCAGTGCAATTTTCGGCCCGCAAAAAGGGGCAACGCCTGAGATGGCAGAAGATATGGATCAATGGCTTGAACAATATGCTGCCCTGGCAAAAGAAGTGTTTCCAGAGGCAGATGTAACATATCCGGGAACAGGAGCAGCCGGTGGGCTGGGTTTTGCGTTTCTGACCTTTACCAATGCAGTGCTGGAATCGGGGATTCAGATCGTTTTAGAGGAAACAAAACTGGAAGAACAGATTCGGGATGCAGATTTGGTGATTACAGGAGAAGGACGTCTGGATGGTCAGACTGCCATGGGAAAAGCTCCGGTTGGAGTTGCAAAACTGGGTAAAAAGTATGGAAAACCGGTGATTGCCTTTGCTGGAAGTGTAAGCCGGGAGGCAGCAGCCTGCAATGGAGAAGGGATTGATGCATTTTTCTCTATTTTGCCTGGAATATGCACTCTGGAGGAGGCGATGGAAAAAGAAACTGCCAGAAGAAATATGTCAGACACAGTGGAGCAGGCTATGCGTCTGTTTTTGGCTGGAAGAAGAAAGAACTAACAGGACGGAGGAACAATGATGGCATTACAGCAGAAGCGATGTGAACTGGAAGAACAGGGATGCGGTGGGTGCGACCTGTTGTCTCTTCCATACGAAAAACAGCTTCAGAAGAAACAAAAGGAATTAAAAGTACTTTTAGGAAAATTCAGGAAACTTCAGCCTATTCTTGGCATGGAGGAACCATGGCATTATAGAAATAAAGTAATTTCTACATTTACATATCATGAGAGAAAACTGGACAGCGGAATCTATATTCAGGGAACCCACAAGGTGCTTCCGGTAAAATCCTGTCTGCTGCATCAGCCGGCATTAGATGAGGCTGTGGAGGCAGTGCGCCAGGCTGCCAGAGTGTGTAAATATAAGCCCTATGATGAGGACCGACATACAGGGCTTTTGCGGCATGTGCTGGCGCGGCACAGCCTGCTTACGGATGAAGTAATGGTGGTGTTGGTCACTGCTTCCCCAATTCTTCCGGGAGCGAAAAATTTTGTAAAAGAAGTACGCAGGCGCTGTCCAAAAGTCTCCACGATTATACAGAACATAAATCCAAGAGATACCAGCGCTGTACTTGGATATCAGGAAAAGATTTTATGTGGGAGAGGTTATATTGAAGATGAGCTGTGCGGGGTACGGTTTCAGATTGCAGCTTCCAGCTTTTATCAGGTGAATCCAAAGCAGACAGAGGTTTTATACCAGACAGCAATTTCCGCTGCAAAGCTGGATGGAAGCCAGAGCGTTTTAGATGCTTACTGCGGTGTTGGAACCATTGGACTTACTGCAGCAGGAAAAGCCAGAAGTGTACTGGGAGTGGAGCTAAATAAAAAAGCAGTTCAGTGTGCTCTGGAAAATGCCAGAAAAAACGGGATCAAAAACGCCAGATTTTTATGTGAGGATGCTACAAAATTTATTCAGAAAATGGCAGATAGGGGAGAACATGTGGATGTGGTATTCATGGATCCGCCAAGAGCGGGAAGCACCCCGGATTTTTTGGATGCGGTAAGCCGCATGAAACCAGATTCCATAGTGTATATTTCCTGTAACCCGGAGACCTTGAAGAGAGACCTGGAGATTTTGGTGAAAAAGGACTGGAAGGTGGAGATGATACAGGGGGTGGATTTATTTCCGGGAACAAAGCATACAGAAGTTGTGTGCAGTTTGCAACGGCTTCATGGAGGACTGCCCAAAACATGATTTGCATAATCAAAGCCGGGTCTGTATAGAAATAAATAAAAACAAGAGAGGTATTCTCTGCTATGACAGATCAGAAACTGGAAAATATGTTAAATCTTGCCCTGGATGCCACAGAGGCAGAGCGTGAGAAATCTTTGCAGTTAAACGTGGGATATGATTCATTGGAAAGTCAGTGGGAAGTGATTGTGAAATATTCCGGTAACCTGGGGGAAGTCCTGGGGGATGAGCTTCCCATTGTGGAGTTACTAAATGGTTTTGCAATTCTGACTGTGCCACAGAGCCTGATTGAGAGTCTTACAGACTATCCGCAAATTGAATTTATAGAGAAACCAAAGCGTTTATTTTTTGCTGTGAACCAGGGGAAAAGTGCTTCCTGTATGACTTCTGTACAGAGTCAGTTTTCCCCTCTTGGAATGCCCCTTACGGGAAAAGGGATATTGGTGGCATGTGTGGATTCTGGCATTGATTACAGTCATCCGGATTTTAGCAATCAGGATGGCAGTACCAGGATTCTCAGATTATGGGATCAGAGTATTCCGGGAAATCCGCCAAAAGGCTATGTGATTGGGACAGAATATACCAGTGAACAGATTAATGCGGCTTTAGCGGCGGAAACAAAAGCAGAGAGAGAAAGAATTGTGCCAAGCAGGGATTTAAGTGGGCATGGGACAGGGGTCATGGGGATAGCTGCTGGAAATGGCAGAGCTTCAGAGGGCATTTACCGGGGAGTTGCCTATGAAAGTGACCTGATTGTAGTAAAACTTGGAGTCTCCCAGGAAGGAGGATTTCCAAGAACTACAGAATTGCTTCAGGGAATTGATTATGTGCTGCGGCAGGCAGTGACCCTGGGGAAACCGGTGGCATTGAACCTCAGCTTTGGAAATAATTATGGCTCTCACAGCGGGGAATCTCTTCTGGAAAGTTATCTTGACGGGGCAGCCAATCTGGGACGCAGCGTAATCTGTGTAGGAACAGGAAATGAAGGGAATGGCGCTTTGCATACCTCTGGAAGGCTTTCCCAGGGAGAGAATCAGGAGGTAGCTCTGAATGTGGATGCCTATGAGCCAACCTTAAATGTGCAGCTTTGGAAGCAGTATGTAGATGAGATGGAGGTTGCGCTTATTCATCCTAATGGACAGATAGTGGGGCCTTTTCAGGAAACTTTAGGTCCTCAGCGTTTTACCGCAGGTTCTACGGAGATTTTGCTCTATTATGGTAAGCCGGCGCCTTTTAGTCTTTCTCAGGAATTGTATCTGGAATTTATCCCCAGGAATCAATATGTGGATAGCGGAACGTGGAAAATCCGCCTGATTCCGGGGAAAATTGTGGATGGAAGCTATGATTTGTGGCTGCCGGGAGGAGGAGTGCTGAACCTGGGAACCAGATTCCTTTTTCCAACGCCGGAGACTACTCTTACCATACCTTCTACAGCGAGAAAAGTAATTTCCGTAGGAGCATATGACTCCAGATATTTATCCTACGCGGATTTTTCAGGGAGAGGCTATACCAGAGTGACCAGGGAGACAAAGCCGGATCTTGCAGCCCCCGGGGTGAATATTCAGACAACGACTCCGGGAGGGGGATACACAGGGAGAACCGGAACATCCTTTGCCACGCCCTTTGTCACAGGTGCAGCGGCGCTTTTAATGGAGTGGGGCATTGTCAGGGGAGAGGATCCGTTTTTATATGGGGAAAAGGTGAAGGCTTATTTGCGAAGAGGCGCCAGGAGGATGTCGGGAATGGAATATCCAAATGAGAAACTGGGGTATGGCATGTTATGTGTAGCAGATAGTATTCCGTAAAAAATATATGGTCTTGACAAAAAGAATCATATAAGATACAATGAATGTATCATATATGATTCTTTTTGCGAAGGAGGATTTCTATGAACGACGGGTTATGCGTATTTTTACATTTAGATGAAAAACAACCGGAAGAAAATGAGAAGCTGATTGAGCGTATAGATGAACTTCTTCTGACTGTTGGAATGAAATACTGTGGAGTTGGGAATATGTATATTCCAGTTCATACAGAAGAACGTGACAGGGCTGTTTTTCTTGCAGTTCAGTTATTGAGAGAAACAGAATGGCTGAAGGATATTCTGGCGGCAATACCCATTGCCAGTCTGAAAGATGTATGTCCTCTGGACAGCATTCTTACAGAGAATATGACAGAACCAGATAAGGAGAAAATGCGCTATTATGAGGAATACTACAATGCGTCTCATAAATTACCCCATGCAATTATCATAGATGAGACAAAACAACTGCGGGATGGCTATATTTCCTATCTTCTTGCCAGAAAGTATAAACTTAAACCAGATCTATATGAGGCATTTTCCAATCAGCCTCTTAAAAAACTGGTTATTGGAACGCATGTAAAGTTTTGTGATGGAAAGTGGAAGCGAAAGGGAAGAAGAAAATATTCCTGGATTTATACGAAGAAATATCCTGTTGTTCCTGGAGATATTCTTCAGGTTAATACAAAACATGGATTGGATTTTATGTGTGTGGAAAAAATTGATTATGTAACCGGAAGAGAATTTTGCAGAACGTACAAGAGAGTAAAACGGCATATGGATATGCGTATAGAGTTGTAGAAGAGGAGAAAATACAAATGGGAAATGGCATGGACTATATTTATCTGTCTGATAATGAGAAAATTTTAATAGAAACAGAGCAGCGAAATACAAGGCTGGCAGTCATTGAGCAATATGTCAATATACGAAAAGCGCGTGGAATGACACAGGCAGAGCTTGCCAGACGTGCGGGTATTCCCAGGACGAACATTACGCGGTTTGAAAGTGGGACGTATAATCCTTCTCTTGAGATGCTGGTTAAAATTGCAGCGGCTCTTAATATGAAATTACAGATAAATCTGGCAGAGGAGTAAAGTCCATGGGAATTTGCACATTTTTAGAACATTTATATCAATTAACAAGGATTCCCATTTGTATTTACTCCGAAGAAGGAACTTTTAAAAGCAGTTATCCTTCTGGGAGAGAGGGAAAGGAATTCTTTCAGGCAGAAGAGGTAAAAGAGCGGCTGCAGTTATCTGAGAAAAATGATGTGCTTTTCTATCAGTATCAGAAGGTTCCGGCAGCGCTGATTGCCTGCAAGAGAGAGAACGTATGGATTTTGGCAGGTCCGGTGGCAATCGGCAGAACAGATGCGAAGAAGCCAGTGGGGATGATGGAGAAACAGTTTCAGGCTCTTCCGGCTGTGCAGTTAAAAGATTTGCTTTTGACAGCAGTATTGATTTTAAATGAGGATTCAGAAAAGAGATATACCCTGGAAATGCTGGTAGAAAAAATTCAGGACAGACCTTTGCAGATTCAGGAGAATGTTCTGGATGCGGAACTGCGCCAGTATGATTCCTTTCAGAAGAACCATACTTATGCGGAGGAGCAGGCTTTTTTTGAACATATCCGAAATGGGGATGTGCAATATATTAGAGAAAAGTATGAAGTGATTACCCCGCCTCATCCCATGGTAGTGAATAATCTTCAAAAAAATGAGGAATATATGGCGGTCATTGAGATTTCTATGGCTGCCAGAAGTGCCATTGAGGGAGGAATCACTTCCAGGGAAGCTTTATTAATGAATGATATTTACTTGCAGCATCTGGCAGAATGCGACACGGTTGAGCGGATTTTTGCATTGAAAAAGGAAGCGTGCCTGGAATTTGCCCGTGTTGTAAAAGAGGGGAAAGAGACTCAGGGAGAGAATCCATATATTGAGGATTGCAAAAAGGATATTTATTCCAGGAAAAGAGAAAAGATTGATTTGCAGAAAATTGCAGATGATATCGGGATTTCTAAGGAATATATGCTGAAACTGTTTAAAAAGCAGGAAGGCATTGCTATGACAGAGTATATTTTAAGGGTAAAGCTGGAAGCTGCCTGTAATATGCTGAAATTCTCAGATAGAAAAATAGGAGAAATTTCAGATTATCTGTCTTTTGGGAGTTTGAACTATTTTAGCCGCATTTTTGCAAAACGTATGGGAATGTCACCCAAGGAATACAGGAAACTGCACCACCAGCCTAATTTCTAATCAGATTTTTATGTTTTCTCTTTGATACTAAGGTAAAGGATGGAAAAATGAAGTGTTGTGTGATACACTTAGGACTATCATATTTACGAAAGAGGGGAAACATAAGAAAATGAAAACAAGTGTATTATTAAAGCGGTTTATACCTTATTACGGAAAATATAAGGGCATTATGGTCATGGACTTGTTCTGTGCCGCGCTTACTACGGTATGCGAATTAGTGCTTCCGCTGATTCTCCGTTATATTACGGATATTGGAATGCGGGATCTGGCGTCCCTTACTGTGAAAACAGTGGTTACCATAGGAATGTTGTATTTTGCACTTCGCATTATTGACGGTATGGCAAGTTTTTATATGGCGTATATTGGACATGTTATGGGGGCGTCTATTGAAACCGATATGAGAGAAGATGCTTTTCGGCACTTGCAGAAATTATCTGACAATTATTTTAACAATACGAAGATTGGTCAGATTATGTCCAGGATTACCAGTGATTTGTTTGATGTCACGGAATTTGCCCATCACTGTCCGGAAGAGTTTTTTATTGCTTTATTAAAAGGTGTCGTATCTTTTCTGATTCTTGCAAGGGTAAATGTATTATTGACAGTGATTATTTTTATTCTGATTCCGGTTATGGCGATTTCCTGTACATATTTTAACCTGCAGGTACGAAGAGCCTTTAAGAAGCAGAGAAATCACATAGGAGAGCTGAATGCCAGAATCGAAGACAGCCTTTTAGGTAATAAGGTAGTACGGGCTTTTGCAAATGAAAACGTGGAGATTCAGAAATTTGATAAGGATAATCAGGAATTCCTGAAGATTAAACGCCATACTTATAAGTATATGGCAGCTTTTCAGAATACTATCCGCATTTTTGATGGATTGATGTATGTGGTTGTGATTGTGGCGGGTGGCATTTTTATGATTAAAGGGCTGATTGCTCCGGCAGATTTGGTTGCATATACCATGTACGTAACTACACTTCTGACTACCATTCGCCGTATTATTGAATTTGCAGAGCAATTCCAGAGAGGTATGACAGGGATTGAGCGTTTTGCAGAATTGATGGAAGCAGAGATTGATATTTTCGACGAAGAGGGCGCTGTTCCTCTGGAAAATGTAAAAGGAGAGATTACGTTTCGGAATGTATCTTTTGAGTACCCGGATGATCATACACCGGTATTGTCTCAGATTAATCTTACGATTAAACCTGGAGAAAAAGTTGCTCTGGTAGGTCCATCCGGTGGTGGAAAGACAACATTATGCAGTCTGATTCCGAGATTTTATGATCCAACAGAGGGAGAAATCCTTTTGGACGGACAAAATATCAAGAATGTGACACTGAAAAGTCTGAGAAGTAATATTGGTGTAGTGCAGCAGGACATATACTTATTTTCAGGTACTGTTTATGAAAATATTGCTTATGGAAAGACAGATGCTACCAAGGAAGAAGTCATTCAGGCAGCAAAAATGGCTGGCGCTCATGAGTTTATTATGGAACTCAAGGATGGATATGATACTTATGTGGGCGAGCGTGGTGTAAAGCTTTCCGGAGGACAGAAGCAGAGAATCAGTATTGCCAGAGTCATGGTGCGTTCTCCGAAACTGGTAATACTGGATGAGGCTACAGCGAGTCTGGATAACGAAAGTGAACATCTGGTAGCGGAATCTCTGGACAAACTGGCAGCGGGAAGAACTACCATTACCATTGCACACAGACTTACCACCATTCATGGGGCGGACAGAATTCTGGTGCTTTCCGGCAATCATATTGTAGAAGAGGGAAACCATGAAACCTTGATGGAGAAACAGGGAATTTATTATCAGTTATATACATCTTCCAGTATTCAATAAAGTTCTATACTTTAGAAGAAGGTAAATTCGTTTTCAATTTAAAGTAATAAAACATTGATTTGTGAAAAGAAAGCACGTATAATTGGGAAAGAGTGAAACAGTCTATAGTTATAGAAGCAATGGGAGGATGAAAAGATGATAGCAGATAAAATGAAAACAATGATTCAGAATAGTTCTGCAATCAGAGCAATGTTTGAAGAAGGGAAAAAAATGGCTGCACAGTATGGGGCTGAGAATGTTTATGATTTCAGTCTTGGAAACCCTAATGTGCCTGCGCCTGCAAAGGTAAAAGAGGCAATTTTAGAGGAACTGGAAAATGACGATCCTGTGATGCTTCATGGTTACATGAGCAACAGTGGCTATGAGGATGTGCGGGAAGCAGTAGCGAATTCTCTTAATAAAAGGTTTGATACCAATTTTCATGCAGGGAATATTGTGATGACTGTGGGAGCAGCAGGTGGCTTAAATGTAGCTTTAAAAACATTGTTAAATCCAGAGGATGAAGTGCTGGTGATTGCGCCTTATTTCGGAGAATATAATTCTTATGTGGCTAATTATGATGGTGTGGTAGTAGTAGTAAGTCCGGATACAGAGACTTTTCAGCCTAATCTAAAAGAAATGGAGGAAAAAATCACAGAGAAAACAAAGGCTGTGATTGTAAACTCCCCCAATAATCCTACAGGTGTGGTTTATTCTGAAAAAACGATTCAGGCTATGGCGGATCTGTTAAGAAGAAAGCAGGAAGAGTTTCATACAGATATATATTTGATTTCAGATGAACCATACAGAGAACTGGCTTATGATGGGGTAAAAGTACCTTATCTTACGAAATACTATGAGAATACGATTGTAGGATATTCTTTTAGTAAGTCCTTGTCCCTGCCGGGAGAGCGCATTGGGTATCTGGTAATTCCCGATGAAGCAGCAGATGCAGAAGATATACAGGCCGCAGCCAATGTTGCAACCAGAATTTTAGGGTATGTCAATGCCCCTTCCCTGATGCAGAGGGCAGTTGCCAGGTGTCTGGACGCACAGGCAGATGTTCCGTATTATGACAGGAACAGAGAGGCATTATATACAGGACTGAAGAAACTGGGATTTTCCTGTATTAAACCGGAAGGAGCGTTCTACCTGTTTGTGAAGTCTCCGGTGGAGGACGAAAGGGTATTTTGCCAGGCGGCGAAGAAACACCATATTCTTATTGTGCCAGGGTCTTCCTTTGCGTGTCCTGGATATGTGAGAATTGCTTATTGTGTTTCATATGAAACTATTGTGAATTCTATGGATGGATTTAAGAAGCTGGCAGAAGAATTTCAGCTATAGAAAGGCATAGAGTGCTAAAAAAGGACCTCTGGATTTCCCTGGAGACAGGATGAAATCCAGAGGTTTTGTATATGGGACTTCTTAGAAAAAAAGAAACGCCTGACAGGGGAGCTGTCAGGCGTTTCGAGGGGAGTATAAATAATTAAATAAGGGGTTATAATGTAAAAAAAATTTTTGAAGGGTAAATTCTTTTTACAACCCATATTATAATATAAAAGGAAAAAAAATGCAATAATATTATTTTTTTCTTAAAAATTTGTAGAAATTTATGAAATAGTTTTTAATATTTATTCAGGGAATATTTTTGGAGACAATAGGGATAATAAGAAGGTAACTAAAAAGCATTTCAGGAGGTAGAAATAATGGCAAAGAATACTATGAACACCAATAGCAAAAACAGCACAAATAGCACAAGCAATACAAGTAACAGAAACAGCACGAGCAATACAACAAGTAATGCAAATAACAAAAATAAAGCGGCTAAGAACAGCAGCGAAAAAAACTGCCATAACGCAAATAATTCTAACAGCAACAAAAATGCATCAGACAGAAACAGCACAAAATCAATGTTTGATTATGAGTAGGTTCATTGCTGAGTAATAAGTGGGAGTCGTCCTGTGTGGCGGCTCCTTTTTGTGGCTTTATTTATAAAAACGGAAAGTTTAAAAATTGATATTTTAGATTTAATTATTGATACATGGTACAGAAAAAATTGTGATAGAGTAGAAAAACAGCAGTAATACAGGAAAAAGGAGAAAAGGGAAATGAAAAAAAGAACATTAGCATGTTTGCTGGCAGGAATTTTGGCCGTAGGAAGTCTGGCAGGATGCGGAAAAAAAGAAGAACAGACATCTGGAGCTAAGACAGAAAGTGGATATGCAAAAAATGCAAAATTAAAAGTATGGGGGTCTCAGGAAGACCAGGAAATGTATAAGAAAATGATTGAAGAATTCCAGAAGGAAAATCCGGAAGCAGCAGACTGGGAAATCGAACTGGCTGTTGTTATGGGAGCAGATGCAAAAACAGAGTTATTAAAAGATGCATCTACAGCAGCAGATGTATTTGATTTTGCTTCTGACCAGGTAATGGAGTTGCAGGCAGCAAATGCATTATACCGTATTACCAAGAACAAAGATGAAATCATAGCAAATAATCTGGACACTGCAATACAGTCCGCAAGTGTAGATGGTGAGCTTTATGGATATCCGGTAGCATCTACAACATTTTTGATGTTTTATGATAAGAGTATGTACACAGAAGAAGAGGTAAAGAACCTGAATACCATGATGGAAAAACAGCTTCCTGAAGGCGTTACCAACTTCTCCATGGATATTGACAATGGATGGTATAATTCCTGTTTCTTTCAGGCAGCAGGCTGCAGACTATTCGGAGAAGACGGAACAGATCCGAAATCCTGTGACTTTAACAGCGAAAAGGGATTATTAGCAGGAAATTACCTGGCAGATTTAGCAGCTAATCCCAAATTTGCTAACCAGGATGGAGCGGTTCTTTTAAAAGCTTTTGAAAATCGTACTTTAGGAGCAACCTTTACAGGTGGATGGGATGCAGAGCTGATTAAAGGATATCTGGGAGATGATTATGGAGTAACAAAATTACCAGAAGTAACATTTGAAGACGGTACAACAGCTCAGCTTGCAAGTATGATGAACTTCAACCTGACAGGGGTTAATGCTCAGACAAAATATCCGGCAGAAGCAATGCTGTTAGCAGAGTGGATGACCAACAGTGATACTGCATTAGAAATGCGTTATGAAATGAGACCGGCAGCTTCCACCAATAAAAAAATGGAAGAAACTATTGCAGCAGATACAGAAAATGAAGCCTTAAAAGCTCTTACAGAACAGGCACAGTTATCTGTCTTACAGACATCTATTCCTCAGGTTGCTAATTTCTGGACACCAACAGAAGCATTTGGAGCAGGCTTAATGAACCAGTCCATTACCAGAGATAATATGCAGGAAAGCCTGGATACCATGGTAAAAAATATTCTGTCTAAATTAGGAGAATAACAGACAAGAATCTTTGTGAACAAATGTAGAGAGGGAACAAAATGAAAAACAGTAAGAAAGGAAAAAATAGTAATGTATTTTCTTTTTTAAAGAAAGCATTTCTGGAAGGTGATTTAAAAACCAGACTTTCTTTTCTCATTCTGGGATTTGGAAATATATTACATAAACAGATTGTAAAAGGAATCCTGTTTCTGGCCATTGAGATTGCATTCCTTATTTTTATGGTGCAGTATGGTGCAGGTGCCATTGGAGACCTGTGGACCCTGGGAGAAACACAGCAGGGATGGGTATACAATGAGACACTGGGGATTGATGTACTCCAGGATGGTGATAACTCTATGCTGATACTGCTGTATGGCGTAGCATCGGTGTTCGTGGTACTTGGTTTTTTGATTGTGTACTATTTTAACATTAAATGTGCCTTTTCTGTACAGAAGATGGCAGAAAATAAACAGCATATACCGAACTTCCGGGAAGAATTAAAAGAATATCTGAATTCAAAACTTCATGTAACATTAATGGCATTTCCTCTTACTGGTATTCTTTTGTTTACCATTTTGCCCTTGGTTTTCATGATTTTGATTGCGTTTACCAATTATGACAGCACACACCAGCCACCAGGTAATTTGTTTACCTGGGTTGGGCTGGATAACTTCAAAACCATGCTGGGAGCAGGAAGCACCATTGCAAAAACCTTCTGGCCTGTTTTGGGATGGACTCTGGTATGGGCGGTTGCAGCAACTTTTACCACCTACTTTGGGGGAATTTTACTGGCACTTCTTATTAATAAAAAGAATGTACGGTTAAAAGGACTTTGGAGAACCATGTTTGTTATTTCTATTGCGGTTCCTCAGTTTGTAACACTTTTGACCATGAGTACCATGCTGGAAAATGAAGGTGCGGTAAATGTGCTCCTTCAGAGTCTTGGACTGATCAGTCAGCCAATTCCATTTTGGGATGACCCTATGATTGCCAGAATTACTATTATTGCCATTAATTTCTGGATTGGTGTTCCGTATACCATGTTGACAGTCAGCGGTATTTTGATGAATATTCCGAAAGAATTGTATGAAGCTGCCAAGGTGGATGGCGCAAATAACAGAGTTATTTTCTTTAAGATTACCATGCCATATGTGTTGTTCATTACAGGGCCAACCCTGATTACCAGCTTTATTGGCAATATCAATAACTTTAATGTTATTTATCTGCTTACAGGAGGCGGACCGGCTGATTTGAATTACTTCCAGGCAGGAAAAACAGACCTTCTGGTTACCTGGCTTTACAAGCTGACAACAACCGGAAAAGAGTATTCGTATGCTTCAACCATTGGTATTATTGTCTTTATTCTGTCTGCAACGGTTTCTCTGCTTGCATACAGGCGGACAGCAGCATATAAAGAGGAAGGAGATTTCTCATAATGAAAATTAAGAAAATGTTAGATACCGGGATTTCTCATGTTGTGCTGGCAGTTTTAAGTGTTATCTGGATTTTGCCTATTTTATGGGTTATCCTTACATCATTTCGTGGAGAACCTGGGTCTTTTACACCATATTTTTGGCCGAAGAGTTTTACTATTGACAATTATATTAATTTATTTACGGATACACAGTTTCATTTTGCACAGTGGTTTATGAATACATTGTTTGTAGCAGTATGTTCCTGTGTGCTTTCTACCTTTTTTAACCTGGCTACTGCATATTGTCTTTCCAGACTGCAGTTTGCTATCAGAAAACCATTTATGAATCTGGCGCTGATTTTGGGAATGTTTCCAGGCTTCATGTCCATGATTGCCATTTACTATATTTTAAAAGGTATTGGTATCAGTCAGTCTCTGGTTGCATTGATTCTGGTTTATTCCGGAGGCGCGGGACTTGGCTTTTATATTGCCAAGGGATTTTTTGATACGGTTCCGAAATCTCTGGATGAATCAGCTATTTTGGACGGTGCAACCAAGTTCCAGGTATTTACAAAAATTGTATTGCCATTATCAAAACCAATGATTACGTATACTGCGCTGACTTCCTTTATGGCTCCGTGGGTGGACTACATCTTTGCCAGTGTCATTATGGGTGATAATTATGAGAAGTATACAGTTGCTATCGGTCTTGCAAAAATGTTAGACCGGGAATTTATTAACTATTATTATACAAGATTTGCAGCAGGAAGTGTTCTGGTTTCTATACCAATAGCCATTGTCTTTATTATTATGCAAAGATTTTATGTAGAAGGTGTAGCGGATGGTGCTGTAAAAGGTTAAGGAAAAAGGGGGGATGTCGCATTAATGGATATGCACTTAATGCGGCATCCCTTTTTGTGAAAGAAAAAGAAAGATAAGGAGAAAATCACATGACAGCAAGAGAATGGAAACAAATGTTTGAATCCAGGGAATTTGAAGAAAAGTATACCTATGCAGGCAATGATTTGGGAGCTGTTTATGAAAAGGAGAAAACGACCTTTAAGGTGTGGGCGCCTACAGCAGAGAAGGTAATGCTGCATTTGTACACAGCGGGAAGCACAGGAGAAGCAGGAGAGAAAGAACTTCTTCAGGTGGAAATGAAAAAAAGGGAACAGGGAATTTACGAAAAACAGGTGAAGGGTGACCTCCATGGTGTGTATTATACCTTCTCCGTGACCGTTGACGGGGAAACCAGAGAAACCGGAGATATCTATGCAAAAGCAGCAGGTGTAAACGGAAAAAGAAGTATGGTAGTAGATTTGGAAAAGACTAATCCTAAAGGATGGGAAGAGGATACACATGTATTCCATCCATTGGGGAAAACCTGGGTATGGGAAGTGCATATTGGGGATTTCAGCAATGACCCTGCCAGTGGAGTCCGGGAAGAATATCGGGGAAAATATCTGGCATTTACAGAAAATACCACTTTAAATCAGGATGGAGTACACCCAACCTGTGTAAATTATTTGAAGGAACTGGGAATTACCCATGTTCATTTACTCCCATCTTTTGACTACGGTTCTGTGGATGAAAGTAAGTGCGATACCTTTAACTGGGGATATGACCCGGTAAATTATAATGTGCCGGAAGGTTCTTATGCCACAGATGCTTTTCATGGGGAAGTAAGAATCCGGGAATTTAAGGAAATGGTTGCAGCTTTACATAAAGCCGGAATTTCCGTGGTTATGGATGTGGTGTATAATCACACTCACAGTTTAGATTCTTTCTTTAATGCTACGGTACCCTATTACTATTATCGGACTTGGGAGGATGGCACGTATTCTGATGGTTCTGCCTGCGGAAATGATACGGCAAGTGACCGCGCCATGTTCCGTAAATACATGATGGATTCTGTTTTGCACTGGGTACAGGAATACCATGTGGACGGATTCCGGTTTGACTTAATGGGGCTGCATGATACACAGACTATGAATGAAATCCGCAAGGCGTTGAATGAACTGGAAGACGGAGAACAGATTTTTCTTTATGGAGAACCATGGTCTGCAGGGCCAAGCGCATTAAAAGAAAGTGAAAGTTTTGCCACAAAAGAGGCGATGAAAAAGCTGGCAGAAGGAATTGCAGTGTTTAATGATGATACCAGAGATGCTGTGAAAGGACCTTATGATAAATTGGAAGTCCCAGGTTTTGTCAATGGGAAAAAAGGACTGGAAGAAAAAATCAAACGAGGTATTCAGGGACTCTTTGACGAAAAAGAAAAAGTACAGCCGGTTTCTCCGGCACAGCTTCTGAACTATGTGTCTGCCCATGATAACAGCACTCTGTGGGATAAATTGGTGGACTCTGTGAAAAAAGACCAGGATTATGAAACCCGCCATGAAGATTTGCTGGCTATGAACAAGCTGGCGGCAGCTATTGTACAGTTTTCAGCAGGGATTCCATTTATGCAGGCAGGAGAGGAAGCGGGAAGAACCAAGCAGGGAGAAGATAACAGTTACAATCTGTCAAAAGAATTAAACCGCTTGGACTGGAACAGAATGTACAAATTCCAGGATTTGATTTCTTATTATAAAGGACTCCATGAAGTGAGAAACCAATTTTCCGGATTTTATGATTTAAGTGAAAAGGCAAGGACACGCCAGCATTTTTATGAAAATCTGCCTGAAGGAATCATTGCTTATGAAATGGAAGGCATACGGGGAACAGACCAGTGGGAAAAGGTTGTAGTGATTTTTCATGCCAGCCAGGAGCCGACAGAGTTTGTTCTGGGGAACACTGGATATAAAAGGATTGTATCACCATCAGGCATTGATTTACAGGGAGTATATTTGAAACGGGAAAAAGCGAAGTTAGATGAGTCCGGAGCGTATGTTTTTGTAAAATAATTATGGGACCATGGAAATTCTTCCTGGAAGCGTCTATAATTACTGTAGATTTGATGTTGCAGGAGGAAGATATGGAATTACTTACATTATATTTAATAGATGATGAAGCCATTATTTTAAAAGGTCTTTTGGAAACCTACGATTGGGAAAATATGGGATTCCAGGTAGTGGGATGGGCCAGAGATGGGGAGGAAGCGCTGCCGGATATTGTGGAGAAGAAGCCGGATGTGGTACTGACTGACGTGCGCATGAAGAAAATGAGTGGTCTGACTCTGATTGAAAAAGTGAAGGAACAGGGAATTTCCGCAAACTTTGTAGTAATCAGTGCGTACCGGGACTTTGAATATGCGAAAAAAGCCTGTGAAAATGGAGCCATGGCTTATCTTGTAAAACCTATTGAGGATGAGGAACTGGAAAAAACCATGGGAGAAATTTATCAGAAATGCAGGGAGAAAAAATTTAAAGAAAAGAATTATTCTCTGTGGGAAAAAATACTTCTGGAGGATCAGGATAATTTCCTGAATCAAATGGTAGTGAAATATCTGGAAGGCATGGTAGAAGAAAAAGAGCTGGAAGAACTGGCGGTAAGTCTTAGAAGACAGGATATGATGACCAATGATTTTGTAGTGGCAGCAGTAGGGATTGATATTGCAAGGCGCATTATAAATCAAAAAGAGTTTAACATGAAACAGTATGCGCTGGAAACAGAACTGTATAAGAAATTAAAGGAATCCTACCAGGTATGGCTTCGGAAAACTCAGGATGGGATTTTGTGTTTTGTCATTGACCTTGGAAAAGAGAAAAAAACAGCATCCCTGAAAATTCTTTTAAAAAATCTTCAGGAAGAAATGAAGGGGGATATGATTTCTGCACTGTCAGGTATTGGAACTGGCATAGAGGGAATGAAAAATGCCTGTGATCATGCCCTGGAATTGTATGAAATCGCGGCAGAAGCGGGAGCAGGAACGATTTTAATGGATAATAAGATTTCTTTAAAATCCCTTCCGAAATATTCTGCAGATATGGAAACTCAGATTATCAGCGCCCTTCGTAAGGGGGATAAGGAGCAGTTAAAGAAGGCTTTTGAAAAATTCCTTTATGTTTTGCCAGAGTCAGAGTATTTTATCCGGATTTATTTAAGACGTCTTGCTGTACGGATTGAGTTTGCCATGGAAGAAGCCTGGGGGCTTACAGAAGGACTCCGGCAAAGTTTTCACAACTTTTACGAGACGGTAGATAGTGTTGCCATTACCAAAATGGTAAGTATTTTGTATCAACTGTTTGTCCGTATTATTGAATGGAAAAGCACAGCTCCTAAGCAGGTATCAGACCGGTATTTTCAGGAATATATACCGGTGGCCATTGCTTATATACAGGAACACTTGCAGAAAGAGGATTTATCTATTACAGAGGTGTCGGAACATGTTTATTTGAATCCGGTCTATTTTGGAAGATTATTTAAAAATGAAGTGAAGATGTCCTTTAAGCGGTATGTGCAGAATATGAGAATGGAGAAGGCTAAGGAATTACTGGCAGAGCAGGAATATCATATTTCAGAGATTTGCGATAAAGTCGGGATTCCAAACGCTTCCTACTTTTCTCAGGTATTTAAGCAATATACAGGAATGCTGCCCAGTGAATACAAAAGGAGTGTGGACGGATGAAGAAGAAAATAAATTTCAAAAAATTTTTATTTGGAATTCGTAAGCAGACATTTTTGTCTGTAACGCTCATCTGTGGAACCATTTATATTTTTACCTATCTGGCAGTGGAACAGGTCATTACAAACAAAATATCAGGGCTTCTTGCGGAGCAGTATACGAATGTAAATGACAAACTGGCAGGAGAATTTGAGAATCTTTATGAGGAATTAAACCAGCTTACCGGAGATTTTGTAATTAATGAATATGTGCAGAAAACTCTTCGAAATACCTCTGTAAATACAGCAGAAAAGGAAATGTTGAAAAGGTCGGTTTCCTGCTACAACCGGAGTTTTCTGGAAGCATATCTTATAGTAGATAACAAGGAAAATTTCTATTCTCTGAGAGATGTGAGTATTTCTTATGCAGAGCTTAAAAAGACGGAGATTTATCGGGGATTTGGGGAAGAATATTCTAAGACAAAACTGCTTTGGGCAGAAGACACGATTTTCGGTACAGGAGAGAAAAGCTTATTTGCCCTGCGGCGCATTCATGAGATGAATTCCCTGCATGAGCCGGGATTTTTGATTTTGAAACTGAACAAGCATATCTGGAGCCCCTTGCGGGAACAGATTGATAATCCGGAGCTTGTATACTTTATTCAGGATGCCAAGGGGAACCGCTGCTTCGAGCAGTTTCCGGACGAGGACAGAAAGAAATGGAGAAAAGAGTTTCAGCAAACCAGGCAAAAAGCTTCCAGAAACAGCTTGAAGCATGGAATAGTTATTGAAAAAACAGATGCAGACACAGATTTTACGATTGTAACCTTTGCGCCTAAGCATATAGCAAATCAGATTGTAGAAGAAGTGCAGCAAATCATGATTATTTTGTTTCTGGCAGGATATATCCTCTTGATGGTGTGCATGAGCTTCTGGTCAGAAAGGCTGGCAAGACCTATTAAGAAGATACGCAAAGTGATGGGGGAATTTGGAGATAAGAAGCTGGATGATCAGCTTGTTTTGGATACGAATACAGAACTTGACTATATTGGACAGGCATATAATGGAATGCTTGGGGAAGTGAAGCATTTAATGGAAAACGTGCAGCATAAGGAGAGAGAGTTAAAAGAAAGTGAATTGCAGGTTATGCTTTATCAGATAAGACCACACTTTCTGTATAATACGCTGGACACCATTTATATGCTGGCAAGAATTCAAAAAGAAGAAACCATCATGAAAATGATACAGGCTCTGTCCAAGTTTCTGAGAATTAATCTGAGTAATGGAAACAGTTATATCCAGGTGGACAAAGAAATTGAACATGTAAAAGCCTATATGGATATACAGAAAATCAGAAATACAGATTTGTTTGATTATCAGATTGAGATTCAGGACAGCATCAGAGAGGTAGAAATTCTGAAAATGACCTTGCAGCCTGTTGTGGAGAACTGCATTAAATATGGATTTCGGGATATTTATTCAGATGGTATGATTTGGATTCGGGTTTACCAGGAGAATAAATGTTTATGTTTTTCTGTGGAAAATAATGGGACACCCATCGAGGAAGAGGCGCTGAAGCACTTAAATAATATGGGGAAGATGCCTCTGGAGGAAATCACTGCGTTTGTGAAGAAAAAAGAAGGCGGCTTTGGAATTTCCAATGTGGTGAAAAGGCTGCGTACTTATTATGGAGAACAGGTGAGCATATGTTATATACGAAAAGAAGAGGGAACAGAATGTGTAATAAAAATAGAAGAGGATGGGCTTTCGCACTGCTGTTCATAGCTTTTTTATGTGCAGGGTGCAGCAGAGAAGAAAGAACAGTGGAAAAAAAGTCAGAAGAACCAGTGAAAATTCCTGTTGTGTTTCGTGTGGATCCAGCTACAAATGTAAGCAATAACCTGGAGTTTGTGGAAGAATTTAATGCGTTGTATGAAGGAAGGTGTGTTGTGGAAGTGGAGTGGCTTACAGAAAGTACAGCAGGCTACAGAGAGAGGCTGAAACAGTGGAATGTGCTGGATGAGATGCCGGCAGTGATTACAGATGCCGGATTTGATTATGATTTTTACCGTTTGCTGGTGGAGGAGCGGCGTCTGGTGGATTTGCGGCCTTATATGGAGAAGTCCCCAGAATGGGAAGCCACCTTTCGAAAAGAGATTCTGGAGGAGTGTCAGGAGGAAGATGGAGCCATTTATCTTTCTCCTCTTGGAAGTTCGATTCAGTCTTACGCAGGAATTATTTATAACAAAGAACTTCTGGCGCAGGCTGGATATGAAAAATTTCCGGAAACCTGGGAAGGATTTTTTGATTGCCTTGAAAAATTAAAGGCTCAGGGGATTATGCCATTATCTCTTCATGGCTCCGGAAGCTACTGGGTTCCCATGCTGTTTGCCACCAGCTATATCTACGGAACAGAAGAAGGGACAGTGTTTTTAAAAGAAGATTTTTCCCGAAGCTATAATAATGAAAGCATGTATGAGCTTTTAGAAGTGCTTACCACTCTGTTTGAATACACCTTTGAAGATGCGGTAGAAATAGAATATGACAAAGCCGCAGAGCGTTTCCAGAAGGGAGAGGCAGCCATTTTTGCCAATGGATATTGGATGGTAGAGGAAATGCCGGATGAAATCAAGGAACAGATGGGATTTGCACCTTTTCCCGGAAATATTCTCATGAATTCTCCAAGAATGAGCGCCTGGGCAGTTACTGCCGGATATGATGAAGAGGTTACACAGGGAGCTGTAAAACTTCTGGAATACCGCTCCCAAAGAGAAAGAGAGAATACACAGAGACTTTATGCAAAGGAAGATTTAAACAGCCTTCAGGAAGAGTACGTGGAAGCAGTAGAACAGTCAGAACGCGTGATGCCCAATTATCAGATGAAATGGGAGCAGGAGATACAGACAGATTTCTTTAATGAATATCTTCCTATTTATCTGAAGGGTGAAATGAGTAAGGAAGACTTTCTGGCAGAGATGGATAAGCGTCTGGAAGTCATCCGGAAGGAAAAATAGAAGAGTTTAATAATTGATAGTATATGTTTAGATATTTGTATGTGCGTATTCCATCCTTATGCTAAAATACAAAACTGAAATAGAAATGTAGAATGTGATGGAAACAGATATGAAATGGATTTATGGAAAACAAGATTTTAAAACCCTGGAAAGGGGAGAAGAAAATTGCTATTTAATGACCAATGGTCTGGGTGGATTTTCTTCTATGAATATGATGGGAGGGGTTTCCAGAAATGACCATGCTTTTCTTATGGCATGTACCAATCCGCCTAATCATAGATACAATCTGATTCACAGAATCAGAGAAGAAGTGGAATTAGAAGAAGAGAAGATTGTGATTTCTTCTCAGGAATTCCAGGGGAAAGAAGCTGAGAAGGGATATGAGTATCTTTCCTCTTTTGTTTATGACGATACACCTTTGTGGCGGTTTCATGTAAAAGGTATGGAGATTGTCAAAGAAGTGGCTATGGAGCAGGAGGCAAACCGCATTGCCCTGCAGTATCAAATCCATAACAGAAGTAAAAGGGAAGGCATTTTTTCTGTAACACCTTTTTTTCAGTTTGTAGCTAAAAACCAGGATTTGGATCCTTTGCAGGAAATACATTTTTGCCCACAGGAGAATAAGGTAGAAAGTGAAGGAATACAACTGTTTTTCAGAACTAACGGGGATGTTTTAAAAATTCCTGAAGAACGGGAAACTTTATTTTACTCTTATGATGTATGTGACGGAAGAAGAGCCTGCGGACATGCAAAAGCAAATCATAAAATTTTTATTGCGATACCAGCGGGGAGCCGGGTAATGCTAGAAATTGTGTATGAAATGGAAAAGTCTGTACAGAATGCCACAACAGTTATACAGGAAGCAAAGGTATATAAAAAGGCATTGGAAAAACGTGCAGGATTTACTTCACCGATTGCAGGACAGCTTGCAAAAAGTGCAAATCAGTTTATTGCCAGAAGAGCATCCACCAATGGAAGTACCATTTTGGCAGGATTTCCCTTTTTTGAAGATTGGGGAAGAGATACCATGATTGCCTTGCCTGGCATTTGCATTTCAACAAAACAGTATGAAAAAGCTAAAGAAATCCTCCGCACCTTTGCTGCTCACGAAAAGGACGGACTTATGCCAAATCTGTTTCCGGAAGGGGAACAGGAACCTATGTATAATACTGTAGATGCTGCCTTGCTGTTTATCAATGGAGTTTACCTTTATTATGAAGCAACACAGGATGCAGATTTTGTCCGGGAAGTTTATCCGGTGATGAAACGTATCATCAGTGGTTATATGGCAGGAACTCATTTTGGTATCCGCATGGATGCAGACGGGTTGATACAGGCTGGGGAAGGCCTGGCGCAGGTTACCTGGATGGATGTGCGGATTGGAGAAATTCTTCCCACACCAAGACATGGAAAACCAGTGGAAATCAATGCCTATTGGTACAATGCACTGAAAATCATGGACATTCTGGCAGAACTTACAGGAGAACAGGCAGGAAGCTATGAGAAACTGGCAGAACAGGTAAAAGAGAATTTTCAGAAGCAGTTCTGGCTAGATGAAAAAGGTTGTTTAAAAGACCTGGTGTCCGGCACAAAAGCAGACACTCAGATACGGTGCAACCAGATTTGGGCAGTATCCATGCCATTTACCATGCTTTCCAAAGAGCAGGAGAAAATGGTAGTGGAAACTGTATTTGAAAAATTGTATACCCCATACGGTCTGCGTACTTTGGAAGAAGAAGACCAGGAATTCCATGGAATCTATGGTGGGCCTGTGGAAGAACGGGATATGGCATATCACCAGGGAACTGTGTGGACATTTCCCCTGGGAGCCTATTATCTAGCTTACCTGAAGGTTCACCAGTATAGCGATGAGGCTGTAGAAACAGTGAAAGCCCAGTTAGAGGTCATGGAAAGCGCTATGAGAGAAGGCTGTGTGGGACAGTTACCGGAGATTTATGATGGAAAAAATCCTACCTCATCCAGAGGCTGTTTTGCCCAGGCATGGAGTACAGGGGAGATTCTGCGGGTTTATGAAGCACTGGAAAATAAGAAGCTATAAGAAAGGAAAGAGAACAAATGGAAAAAGAATTAACAATAAAAGTAAAGGAATTATTCGGAAAGGAAATTTGCCAGGCGTCTGATGAAGAGATTTATGCCGCACTTTTAAAGATTGTAAAAGAAAAAATGCAGGAAGCAAAACACAATGAGGGAAAAAGGAAACTCTATTATATTTCAGCAGAATTCCTCATTGGAAAACTCTTATCCAACAACTTAATTAATCTGGGATTGTTTGAAGAAACCAGAGAAGTTCTCAAAAAGAACGGAAAGGATTTAACAGAAATCGAAGAAGCAGAGCTGGAACCTTCTCTTGGAAACGGTGGACTGGGACGTTTGGCAGCCTGCTTCTTAGACTCCATTGCATCTCTTGGATTAAACGGAGACGGAGTGGGATTAAACTATCATGATGGACTCTTCCTTCAGAAATTCCATGACAACAAACAGCAGGAAGAGAAAAATCCATGGATTACAGACAAAAGCTGGCTGACCAGAACCAATGTAAGCTTTGAAGTGCCATTCAAAGATTTTACATTAAAATCAACCATGTACGATATTGATGTTCCTGGTTATAACAGCGGATGCAATAAGCTGCACTTATTTGACTTAGACAGTGTGGACGAAAGCATCATTGAAGACGGAATCCGGTTTGACAAAAAAGATATTCACAAAAACCTTACCTTATTCCTTTACCCGGATGACAGTGACGAGGATGGGCAGCTTCTGAGAATTTATCAGCAGTATTTCATGGTAAGCAATGCAGCGCAGTTGATTCTGAAAGAAGCAGAAGAAAGAGGCGTAAATCTCTATCAGCTTCACGAACATGTGTGCATCCAGATTAATGACACCCATCCTACTATGGTTATTCCGGAACTTATCCGTATCCTTACAGAGGAAAAGAACTTTAATATGGACACAGCGGTGGATGTAGTAAGTAAAACCTGCGCTTACACAAACCATACAATTTTGGCAGAAGCCCTGGAAAAATGGCCGATTTCTTATCTGGAAAAAGTAGTTCCTCATTTAGTGCCAATTATCCGCGATTTGGACAGAAGAGTGAGAAGAGATTTCCACAATGAGAAAGTTTATATTATTGATGAAATGAATCGTGTACATATGGCGCACATTGATATTCATTTTGGATATGCAGTCAATGGAGTTGCTGCTCTTCATACACAGATTTTAGAGGAATCTGAACTGAAACCGTTTTATGATATTTATCCGGAGAAATTCCAGAACAAGACCAATGGTATTACCTTCCGCCGCTGGCTGATGCATTGCAACCACAAACTGGCAGATTATATCACAGAACTCATTGGAACTGGATATATGGAAAATGCCCAGGAACTGGAAAAACTGCTGGCTTACAAAGATGACGAAAAAGTTCTTGGCAAAATAAAAGAAATTAAAAAAGAAGCAAAAGCGGAGCTTAAGAGATACCTGAACATGACCCAGGGAGCAGAAATTGACGAAAATTCTATTTTTGATATTCAGATTAAACGTCTCCATGAGTATAAGAGACAGCAGATGAACGCTCTGTATGCCATTTACAAATATAAAGAAATCAAAAAAGGAAACCTGCCAAAACGTCCGATTACCATGATTTTCGGCGCAAAGGCTGCTCCTGCTTATACTATTGCAAAGGACATTATTCACTTAATTCTGTGTCTGCAGCAGTTAATTGAAAATGACCCGGAAGTAAGTCCATACTTCAAAATTGTTATGGTAGAAAACTACAATGTAACAAAAGCAGAAAAACTCATTCCTGCATGTGATATTTCAGAGCAGATTTCCCTGGCATCCAAGGAAGCATCCGGAACCGGAAACATGAAGTTTATGCTCAATGGCGCAGTGACTCTTGGAACAGAAGATGGCGCTAATGTGGAGATTCATGAGCTGGTAGGAGATGACAATATCTACATTTTCGGTGAAAAATCAGAAAAAGTCATTGAACTGTATGAAACAGGAGCATACTGCGCAGCAGATATTTATGACAATGACCCTCAGGTAGAAGAACTGGTTGATTTCATTATCAGCAAAGACCTGATTCGCATTGGTGATCCGGTGAATCTGGCCCGTCTGTACAAGGAAATCGTAGGAAAAGACTGGTTCATGGCGCTTCTGGATGTAAAAGATTACATTAAGACAAAAGAACAGATGCTGGAGGATTATGAAGATGAGCAGGCATGGGCTAAGAAAATGCTTGTGAATATTGCAAAAGCAGGCTTCTTCTCTTCTGACAGAACCATTGCAGAATACAACAGAGATATCTGGCATTTATAAGAAATACCAAAAGGAGAAATACACATGAGAAAATCGGGAATTTTAATGCCGGTATCCGCCCTTCCTTCTTCCACAGGTGTGGGAGAGCTGGGGCCTGCAGCCTGGCACTGGATTCAGGTGATGGAAGAAAACGGAGTGAAAATCTGGCAGATTCTGCCTTTAAATCCTCTTGGATTTGGAAATTCTCCATACCAGCCTTATTCCTCCTGCGCAGGTGATGAACTGTATATCAGTTTGGAACTGTTAAAAGAAGAGGGGCTTTTAGAATCAGAAGTTCCGGCCTTTCGTGAGCGGGAAAAAAGCGTGGATTATGAAGCTGTGAGAAGATTTAAAGAGCCTTATCTTAGACAGGCTTATGAAACGTTTTCCAGAAAAAACGGACAGGAAGAACAGAACTATCAGGAATTTGCTTCCCAGAAATGGGTGTATGAATATGGAGTGTTCCGCGCCTTAAAAGATGCCAATGAAGGGAAATGCTGGAATGAATGGAGTCAGGAGGCAAAGTCCTGGCCGGAAAACAGAACAGCGCTTTCTAAAGAAGCAGAAACAGAGGCAGGATATCAGATGTTCCTGCAGTATGTGTTCTATACCCAGTGGATGCAGGTGAAAACACTGGCAAATGAAAAAGGTATTGAAATTATGGGGGATGTTCCCTTTTATGTAGGCGTGGATTCTGTAGATGTGTGGGCAGGAAAAGATAACTTCCTGTTAGACACTGACGGACGTCCGATTTTCATTGCAGGGGTTCCGCCGGATTACTTCAGCGCAACCGGTCAACGCTGGGGAAATCCTATTTATGACTGGGATTATATGAAAGATCATGGATATCAGTTCTGGGTGGATCGGATTGGCTACAGCAGCAAATTATTCGACTTAGTCCGCATTGACCATTTCCGGGCCTTTGACACTTACTGGAAGATTCCGGCAAGCTGTCCAACGGCTATCGAAGGCGCATGGATAGAAGCGCCGGGCTATGAAGTCCTGGATACTTTACAGGAAAAGATTCCGGGAGTGCATCTGGTAGCAGAGGATTTGGGAGACCTTCGACCAGAGGTTCTCACATTAAAGGAACATTATCACTTAAAAGGAATGAAAATTTTGGTGTTTTCCATTGAGACAAGTGGAAAATATGCTTATGACAATGCACCGGAGACAGAAAATACCATTCTTTACACAGGAACCCATGACAATGACACGCTGATGGAATGGTACGGCAACCTTTCCAAAGCTGCACAGAGAAAAGTGCGCAGATTCTTGAAAAAAGAGGGATTTTGTCAGGGCAGTGTGAAAGATAAGCTTCTTGCCTATACTTTAAGGAGTAATGCAGGATATGCCATTATTCCTGCACAGGATCTTTTGGGATTAAAGAAGGAAGGGCACATGAATACACCGGGAACGGTTGGAAGCCCAAACTGGGAATGGCGTATGCCAGAATTTCAGAAAATAGAGAAGGAACTGAAAAAATATAAAAGCATGATAGTCAACCGGTAAATTTAGCCAGATTCTGTATCAGGCAGATAAGAGATTATTGCATGAAATAGCGGTTAGAGGAGTTCTGATTTGCATTTTGTGAAATAGTCTCTTGTTTTTTTATTTTGGACAGTTGCACAAAAATTAAAAATAATGTAATAATGTATAGAAATTATGAAAAAAATAGTGCTATAATATTCTGGGATAACAGTGAATTTCATTCGTTTACAGGAGAGATATAGCATTATGGCAGAAGATTATACAAGGAAAGAGCAGGAGCAAAGGCGGACAGACATGGATCTTGTCCTGCTGGATGTATCGCATAAAAGAAGGTCCCAACAAAGACCAAAACAGAGCCCGCAGGAAGAATTGTCTGAAGAGGAAGAGGCCAGAAGAAGGGCCAGAATCCGTGCCCGCCAACGGAGAAATAAAAGAAGAATACAACAGAGAAACCGCAGAATTGCCATGGCAGCGGCAGGAATTTTGTGTATTGCTGCCATAGGGGTGGGGATTGGCAGAGGAAAGCAGGAAAAGGCAGCAGAACAAAAAGCGAAACAGGCTTATGCAGAGCAGGAGGCTGAGAAAAAGGCAAAAGAGAAAGAAAAAGAGGACTCTGTACAGCAGGGAATTAAAACAGCCAAGGATAGTGAAAAAAATCAGTGGTATCTAAAGCTGGTAAATGCCAAAACCCCATTGGATAAGGAAAACTTGCCGGAGATTACCACAGTCCCCATACAGGGCGGTGTCTACACGGTGGATGAGAGGATTATTCAGGATCTGGAACAAATGCTTTCGGATGCCTACAATGCAGGAAGAACACCTGTGGTATGCTCTGCTTACAGAGACTGGGACACCCAGACCATGCTGTTTCAGAACAAGATTGCCAGAGTGACCCAGGAGAAGGGGCTGACAGGAACAGAGGCAGAGACAGAAGCAGCCACTGTGGTAGCAAGACCGGGAACCAGTGAGCATCAGCTAGGGCTTGCGGTTGATATTACAGCTTCTACCTATACCAATCTGGATGAAGGACAAATGGAAACAGAAGATCAGCAGTGGCTCATGGAGAATTGCTGGAAATATGGTTTTATTTTGCGCTATCCGGTAGATAAAACAGAGATTACAGGGGTCATTTTTGAACCCTGGCATTACCGGTATGTAGGAAAAGAAGCAGCAAAAGAAATTACGGAGCAGGGCATTACTCTGGAAGAGTATCTGGGAGCAGAGGCGGTTGGTGACCCCAGAGAAGAATAAGCGACAGAAAAGGAGTGATTATTTATGCTAAAGACCTTAGCTGCCCAGGTTAAGGAATTTAAGAAAGATTCTATTTTAACACCAGTATTTATGATTCTGGAAGTTTTATTTGAGACCATGATTCCCCTGCTCATGGCATCTATTATTGATAAGGGTGTGGAGACAGGAGATATTAACCACATTTATAAGGTAGGAGCCATGATGGGAGTATTGGCTCTTTGCGGTCTGTGGGCTGGTGTCATGGGAGGAAAATATGGCTCCAGGGCATCCACAGGATTTGCCAGAAATTTAAGAAAAGCCATGTATGACAATATTCAGGATTTTTCTTTTTCTAATATTGATAAATATAGCACAGCAGGGCTGATTACCAGACTGACTACAGATGTAACAAACCTGCAGAATGCTTATCAGATGCTGCTGCGCATGTTCACCAGAGCGCCGGCCAGCCTGATTTGCGCTATGATTATGGCATTTACGATTCATGCGGAACTTGCCAGCATTTATTTAATTGCTGTCATTGCCCTGGGTGGCTGTCTCATACTGATTATGAGTCGCGCGGTGAAATATTTCCAGAAGGTGTTCCAGAAGTATGATGATTTAAATGCCAGTGTACAGGAAAATATTACCGGTATTCGTGTAGTAAAAGCATACGTAAGAGAAGAGTATGAAAACCAGAAATTCTTTAAGGCAGCAGAAAATGTATACAAAATGTTTGTAAAAGCTGAGAATATTATTGTGGCAAATATGCCTCTCATGATGTTTACGGTGTATGCCTGTATTTTAGGCTTGAGCTGGCTGGGAGCCAAGATGATTGTGGTGGATGATCTGACCACAGGGGAGCTTATGAGTCTGCTTACATATTGTATGAATATTATGATGAGCCTTATGATGCTGTCTATGATTTTTGTTATGGTAACCATGAGCTTTGCTTCTGCACAGCGTGTCACAGAGGTTCTTAATGAAAAAAGTGATTTGCAGAATCCGGAAAATCCGGTTATGGAAGTAAAAGACGGAAGTATTGTGTTTAACCATGTTGATTTTGCATACAAGAAATCCAGCACAGAGCCGGTGCTAAAAGATATTCATGTGGAAATTCATTCAGGGGAGACCATTGGTATTATTGGCGGAACAGGCAGCGCCAAATCCAGTCTGGTTAATCTTATCAGCCGCCTTTATGATGTGACCTCCGGTCAGGTGAAGGTAGGCGGCGTAGATGTGCGGGACTATGATATGGAAGTTCTTAGAAATCAGGTATCTGTGGTACTTCAGAAAAATGTACTCTTTAGTGGGACGATTTTGGAGAACCTGCGCTGGGGAGATAAAAATGCCACAGAAGAGGAATGTATGCGTGCCTGCCGCCTGGCCTGTGCAGATGAGTTTATTGAGAGAATGCCGGAGAAATATGAGACTTATATTGAACAGGGCGGAAGCAATGTGTCCGGAGGACAGAAGCAGAGGCTTTGCATTGCCAGGGCTCTTTTGAAGAAGCCTAAGATTTTAATCCTGGATGATTCTACCAGTGCGGTAGATACTGCTACGGATGCAAAAATCCGCAGGGCATTTGCAGAAGAAATTCCAAATACCACCAAGCTCATTATTGCCCAGAGAATTTCCAGTGTAAAGGATGCAGACAGGATTCTGGTTATGGACAATGGTCATATTGATGGCTTTGGAACCCATGAGGAACTGTTGGAAAACAATGTCATTTACAGAGAAGTTTATGAATCCCAGAATCAGGGAGGCGGAGACTTTGACCAGGCTGCAAACATGGGAGGTGAGAATTAATGGCAGGAATGAAAAAAGGGAAACACCCCAATATGCCGGGGCATAAGGTAGAAAATCCGGGAAAACTTCTGGGAAGGGTCATGGCTTATGTAGGAAAAAAATATAAGTTTCATCTGATTGTGGTGGTGATTGGTATTTTTGTCAGTGTTCTTGCTAATGTCCAGGGAACCATGTTTATGAAAACCATGATTGATGATTATATTGTTCCACTTGTTCAGGCAGATACCCCGGATTTTGGTCCTTTTGGTATGGCAATTTTAAGAGTGGCAGCCTTTTATCTCATTGGTGTGGTATTCGCATACCTGTATAACCGGCTTATGATTTATGTTACCCAGGGAACTTTGCGGGATTTGCGAAATGATATGTTTGCAAAAATGGAGAGCCTGCCCATTAAATATTTTGACACTCATTCCCACGGGGATATTATGTCAGTGTATACCAATGACATTGATACTCTCCGCCAGATGATAAGTCAGAGTATTCCTCAGATGCTTTCCAGTCTTATTACTATTGTCAGCGTGTTTATCAGCATGTTGATTCTCAATGTGCCCCTGACGCTGGTAACAGTGGTGATGCTGGCTATTATGGTAACAGCCACCAAAAAGATTGCGTCTCTTTCCGGAAAATTCTTTATGGACCAGCAGGTGAATATTGGTAAAGTCAATGGTTATATTGAAGAAATGATGGAAGGACAGAAGGTAGTAAAAGTATTCTGTCATGAAGAAGAAGCAAGTGAAAAATTTGACGAACTGAATAACCAGTTGTTTGAAAGCGCAAATAATGCCAATAAATTTGCAAACTATCTGGGACCTGTAAACGCCCAGCTTGGCAATATGAATTATGTGGTCTGCGCCATTGTAGGAGGAATCCTGGCAATTAACAATGTGTGGGGATTTACGTTGGGTGGACTTGCAAGCTTCCTTACTTTTAACAAGAGCATTACCATGCCTATTAACCAGATTAGCCAGCAGTTAAACAGTATTGTTATGGCTTTGGCCGGCGCAAAGAGAATCTTTGACCTGATGGATGAGCCTTCTGAGGCAGACCAGGGATATGTGGAGCTGGTCAATGCAAAAGAAGAAAAGGGACAGCTTACAGAGAGTAAAGAACGTACAGGACGCTGGGCATGGAAGCATTATCACAAGGCAGATAACAGCACCACCTATGTGGAATTAAAGGGAGACATGGTTCTGGATGGCGTAGATTTTGGTTATAATGATGACAAGATTGTGCTTCATGATATTAAAATGTACGCAACACCAGGTCAGAAAATTGCCTTTGTTGGTTCTACAGGAGCAGGAAAAACCACTATTACCAATTTGCTGAATCGTTTCTATGACATTCAGGATGGGAAAATCCGGTATGATGGTATTAATGTGAATAAGATTAAAAAAGGTGATTTGAGAAGGTCCATGGGAATTGTTCTCCAGGACACCAATCTGTTTACCGCAACGGTTATGGATAATATCCGCTACGGAAAACTGGATGCAACGGATGAGGAAGTTATAGCAGCGGCAAAACTGGCCAATGCAGACGGATTTATCCGAAGACTGCCAGATGGTTATAACACCATGTTAAAGGGAAATGGATCTAATCTAAGCCAGGGTCAGAGACAGCTTCTGGCAATCGCCAGAGCAGCAGTGGCAGACCCTCCGGTATTGATTCTGGATGAGGCCACCAGTTCCATTGATACTAGAACAGAGAAACTGGTGCAGGAGGGCATGGACAGGCTGATGGAAGGAAGAACTACCTTTGTCATTGCCCACAGACTTTCTACAGTAAGAAACAGTGACTGCATTATGGTTTTGGAGCAGGGACGAATTATTGAGAGAGGGTCTCATGAGGAATTAATGGCAGAGAAAGGAAAATATTACCAGCTTTATACTGGAAATCAGGTGGCTGGGTAAAGAACCGGCCGCCTGATTTAGACTAATCAGTAGTACTTCTGCGTACTAATACAGGTGTAATTTGTTTATGAAGGGGAGTCTTCAAAGGTGAAGGCTTCCTTTTTTTCATTTCATTCATTTGTAATATCAGCAATTCCATAGCAGTTTTGGCAATTTTATCAATTTGCTGACCAACCGTAGTAATTGGAAGAATTGCTTCGTTAGCAATAGGGGAATTATCAAAACCTACAAGTTGGTACTCTTCCGGTAGCCTTCCGTATTTTTTGAATATCAGATTTAAAAATATATTGGCATAAGTATCGTTGGCAAGAAAGATGCCCTTTTTCCTTTTGGGATAAGTATTTTCAATATCCAGAAATACTTTTTTCAGAGCCTCAAAAGTGGTTTCATAATTGTGTCCAAGATCCCTAAGCATTAGTTGGTAAGGGACATGATATTCTAAGCAGGTATTTTCAAAGCCCCGGATACGGTCAAAAGCAGGTATTTGTTTTGAAACAGGTACATTTATATGAATCAGGACTTCACATTTATTGCGAATCAGCAGATTAGCAGCCTGCACAGCTCCCATATAGTTATCTGTATCCACACTGCAGATATGCTCTGCCTCCCGTTCAATCGCAACAATAGGAATATGATAGGAGGCAAGTTTTTCAGAAGGAAATGTATGGCTTAAAATAATCAGACCTTCAATTTTATAAGCCATTAATTCATCTAAATATTGCTGTTCCAGTTCCGGATTATCACTGCTGACAAACACAAGAAATTTATAGTGATAATCTGTATAGCTGGATAAAATCTGATTTAACATTTCAGAATAGTAGTGCAGATATAGGTTGGGAATAATGATTCCTACAAATTCACTTTTTCCATTTGCAAGGACTTTTGCAAGTTTATTTTCCTGATATCCCAGTTCATCTAATGCTTTTGCAATTTTTTCCTGGTTTTCAAGAGTGAGGGACTCAGGATTATTAAAGTATCTTGAAATTGTAGTCTTAGAAAAATTTGTATATTTTGCAATATCAGCAAAAGTCACTTTTTTTGCTCCCATATAGATAGCTCTCCTATTTTTTGGATAAAATTATAGAATCAGTATAGCAAGAAAAAAGAAGAAAAGCAACAAAAAATAACTGGTTACGTAACTGGTTATTTTTTGAAGAAAATCTATTGACAAATGAGAAAAACTGAGGTAGTATCAAATTAAAGTAACCGGTTACTTTACCGGCTATTCAGGGCGGTTCAATACATTTTAGAAAATGGAGGGAAAAGAAAAATGAATACTTTTACAAAGAAAAAATCAGGTGTTATTAAGCAGACACCCAGGCAGAAGCTGCAGTATGTCAAGAAAAACTGGCATCTTTATATTGTTTTTTTAATGCCGGCTTTTCTTTTGACCATTATCTTCAAGTACATTCCCATGAGTGGAGTCCTTATTGCATTTGAAGATTATAATGTCATTGATGGTGTATTCGGAAGTGAATGGGTAGGGCTTGAGTATTTTCAGCGCTTTTTATCTTCACCGGATTTTATGGATTATCTTATGAACACGTTGAAACTGAGCGCCTATGGGTTGCTATGGGGATTTCCCATTCCGATTATTTTAGCGTTGTTATTAAACCGTATTCGGAAAGCAGGAATTCGGAAGAAAATTCAATTATTGATTTATGCACCAAACTTTATTTCCGTTATCGTACTTTGTGGTATGGTTCGTATGTTCCTGTCTCCTGTGGGTCCTATTAATCAGGTACTTGGAATTAATACCAACTGGATGACCATGCCGGAAGCCTTTAGAACAATTTATATAGCCAGTGGTATCTGGCAGGGTGCAGGATGGGCTTCTATTATGTATACAGCGGCATTATCTAATGCAAGTAAAGAATTGGAGGAAGCTGCCATTGTAGATGGGGCCAACATTTTTCAGCAGATTTGGTATGTGGAACTGCCGGCTATTAAAAACATTATTGTAATTCAGTTTATTTTACAGGCAGGAAATATTATGAGTATTGGATTTGAAAAGGCTTATGCATTGCAGACTGATATGAACCTTCCAGCCTCAGAAATTCTTTCCACGTATGTATACAGAATTGGTTTGCTCAATGGAGATTATGGATATTCTACTGCAGTCGGTCTGTTTAATTCTGTAATCAATGTGATTCTCTTAATTGCAGTAAACTGGATTGTGAAGAAACTTAATGATGGTGAAGGTTTATAGGAGGTGTAAAAATGGAAACAAAAAGAAAAATGAAGCTTGGAACATCCGACAAAGTTATACTGGGAAGCGGATATACACTCCTGGGGCTGTTTGTTCTTGCAATTCTGATTCCTTTGGTATATGTAGTCGTTGCTTCTTTTATGGATCCGAATGTACTCAACAATCAGGGAATTAGTTTTCATATAAAAGACTGGACATTGGACGCATACCATCGTGTGCTGGAGAATGATATGATATGGAGAGGATTTGGGAACTCATTCTTTTATTCGATTGTTTTTACCATTATTTCTGTTTTTATAACCTTGTTGGCAGCATATCCTATGTCAAAAAAGGAATTAGTAGGACGAAATTTTTTTAATACTATTTTTCTGATTACCATGTTTTTCGGAGGCGGATTGATTCCTACTTTTATTTTAGTTAATCAGTTGCATCTGGTGAATACAATCTGGGCTATCTTGCTTCCTGGTGCGTTCAATGTATGGAATATGATTCTGGCAAGAACATATTATCAGTCTACACCAAAAGAACTGCGGGAAGCATCTGCTATTGACGGCGCCAATGAAATTCAGCATTTCTTCAAGGTTTTGCTCCCTGTGTGCAAACCAATCATAGCAGTACTGGCATTATGGTCCTTTGTAGGAATGTGGAATAGTTATTTTGATGCAATGATTTATTTAAATGATGCGGATTTACAGCCACTTCAGTTGGTATTACGTTCGATTCTGGTACAAAACACACCGCAGCCGGGAATGATTGCTGATATTCAGAGCACTGCAGAAATGGCTAAAGTAGCAGAACTTTTGAAATACGCAACCATTGTTGTATCCAGTTTACCGCTGCTTCTGATGTATCCGTTTTTCCAGAAATATTTTGACAAAGGTATTATGATTGGTTCCGTTAAAGGTTAAGTGCAGGAGGTAAGATATGAAGAATAAAATGAAATCTTTCATCGCAGTCGGTCTTTCCCTGATATGTGTATGTAGTATGGCAGGATGTAGCAAAGAAGACAGGATGAAAGCAGAGGTTAATCCAGATACGCCCATTGAGGAAGTGACATTTCCATTGGAGGAAAAAGCAGAACTGTCTTTTATTACAAATGCGCCTGCAACATCCACCCAGGATCCCAATGAGAGAGCAATTTTTAAGAGACTGGAAGAACAGACAAATGTACATATTGACTGGACCTGCTTTGTGGCAGACCAGTTTGCTGATAAGAAAAATTTAGCGCTGGCGCAGTTTGGAAATTTACCGGACGGGCTTTTTAATGCAGGAATGAGTGATTATGATCTTTTACGTTATGCAAAACAGGGAATTATTATTCCATTGGAAAATCTTATTGATAAATACATGCCCAATCTGCAGTCAGTATTTGAACAATATCCGGAATATAGAACTATGTGTACTGCGCCAGACGGACATATTTATTCTTTTCCCTGGATTGAACAATTAGGTCAGGGAAAAGAAGCAATTCAGGCCATTGGAAATATTCCATATATTAATAAAAAGTGGCTGGATTATTTGAAGCTGGAAATTCCAGAAACAACACAGGAGCTGGAAGAGGTCCTTATTGCATTTCGTGATCATGCAAAAGAATTGGAAGCAGAGTTTGATATAGAAGGAGATGTGCTTCCCATGTCCTTTATTATTAATAATGGTGACCAGGATCCAGGAATTTTAATCAACGGATTTGGAGAAGGATATGGAGATACTGGAGACCACTTTGCAGTAACAGATGAAGGGGAAGTTATCTATACCACAGTGCAGGAAGGCTGGAAAGAAGGAATCCAGTGGCTGCATAGTTTAGTAGAGCAGGATTTGGTAGATCCGGAAGCTTTTACACAGGAATGGAGTACCTATGTGGCAAAAGGAAAAAGTCATAGATATGGATTGTGTTTTACCTGGGATATTTCTAATATTGATAATTACTCAGATTATGTCATGCTTCCGGCCCTTGCAGGTCCTGATGGACTGGTAAATGTTACGAGACAAAATAACAGTGAGACAAGCGGATTTGACAGGGGAAGATGTGTTCTTACTACAAGCTGCAGAAATACTGCATTAGCTGCTTCCTGGATTGACCAGATGTATGCGCCTATTCAGTCTCCGCAAAACAACTGGGGAACTTATGGTGAGGAAGATTCTTTTAATATCTTTGAAATGAGTACCAATGACAAAGGAGAGAAAATGCTCCGACACATGGATTTAGGAGATCAGTCTCCGGTAGAAGTGCGTGAGGCGCAGTCAGTAAACGGACCTCTGGCAATTCTGAACGAATATTATGATGTTTATGTGACACAGCCTGCAGATGCAAAGTGGCGCCTTGATAATATGCATGAAACCTATTTGGAGGATATGAACAGCAAATATGTATATCCCAATGTATTTATGAGTATTGAAGATACGAATAAGGTTTCACAGTATGACACTGATATTAAGAAATATGCAGAACAAAAGAAGGCGGATTGGATTCTCAATGGAGGAATTGAGGAAGAGTGGGATGATTACTTAAAGAAAATGGAACAGTATGGTTTATCGGATTATCTGAGCATTAAGCAGAAATATTTTGATCAGTATCAGGCATCTTTAAACAAATAAACAGTGTACAGAATAGGAGGATACTATGAGTTTAGAATTGCAGAAAGCGCAGGAATACGAAGCAAAAAACAAAAATGAAATACCGGAAGAGGAAAAGCCATTGTTTCATGTGGCGCCTCCTATCGGATGGATGAATGATCCAAATGGCTTCTCCTTTTACCAGGGTAAGGTGCATTTGTTTTATCAGTACCATCCTTACAGCAGGGAATGGGGTCCCATGCACTGGGGACACAGCGTTTCAGAAGATATGATTCACTGGGAGCAGCTTCCAGTAGCATTGGCACCGGATATGGAGTATGATAAAGCAGGCTGTTTTTCTGGAAGTGCAGTGGAAGCAGATGGAAAGCATGTTTTGATTTATACTGGTGTGACAGAAGACAACAGACAAAATCAGTGTATTGCTTTTGGAGATGGTTTAAATTATGAAAAAGGCAGGAAAAATCCGGTTATTACAGGAGATATGCTGCCGGAAGAATGCAGCAGGATTGATTTCAGAGATCCAAAAGTCTGGAAAAATGGTGACACTTATTATCTTGTGGCAGGAAATAAAAATGTACAGAAAAAAGGACAGGTAGTACTTTTTTCCAGTAAAAATCTGGAAGATTGGAAATTTGAAACTATTCTGGCGGAAAATACAACAGGAACCATGGGAACCATGTGGGAATGTCCCGACTTTTTCCAGTTGGACGGGGTACATTTTTTAGTATGCTCTCCTCAGAATATGAAAGCGCAGAAGTATGAGTTTCACAGTGGTAATAACTCTGTATTTTTCGCAGGAGAATATAATGAAGAAACACATGAGTTTCATAAAGAAGAGGCAAAATCCTTAGATTATGGGCTGGATTATTATGCGCCTCAGACCACAGAACTTCCGGATGGACGGAGAATCTTAATTGCCTGGATGAAATCATGGGATTCCTGTATGATACCAGATGAACAGAAATGGCAGGGAATGACCACAATTCCAAGGGAATTGAGATATATAAATGGTCATTTATATCAAAATCCAGTGAAAGAATTAGAAAAATACCGGGCAAATTCATGTTGTTATGCCAACCAGCTAATAGAAGGCGAACAACAGTTTGAGGGAATTAAGGGAAGAACTCTGGATTTAACAGTAGAAATCTGTGGCGGTGATTTTAAACAATTTCAGATAGACCTGGCACATAATGATGAATATACTACAAGTTTTGTATATGATTCGGAAAAGCAGACCATGGAAGTGGACAGGACATATTGTGGCGTAATAAGAGATGTGGTTTGCAGAAGAACCTGGAAACTGTTAGAAAAGCAGGAAAATTTAAAACTCCGTTTTATTATAGACAAACAGTCCATTGAGTTGTTTATTAATGATGGAGAGCAGGTAGCCAGCACTGTTATCTGTACACCAATAGATGCAGATGAAATTTTGTTCAACTGCCAGGGTAGTGCAAGGGTTAATGTGGAAAAATACGATATTGTAAAATAGGCAGGGGATAGAAATGGATGTAACAGCGTTTGGAGAGTTACTTGTGGATTTTACCTGCAGCGGTATCAGTACACAGGGAAATTCTTTATATGAAGCAAACCCGGGAGGCGCCCCTTGTAATGTACTGGCAATGCTTCAGAATCTTGGAAAAGAAACTGCTTTTATAGGAAAAATAGGACAGGATTCTTTTGGACACATGCTGGAAACAGCAGTAAGGGAGCAGGGAATTTCTACAGCAGGAATCTGCTATGATACAAAGGTACATACAACCCTGGCTTTTGTTCAGACAGCTTCAGATGGGGAACGGGATTTTTCCTTTTATCGCAACCCGGGAGCAGATATGAAACTGAGAAAAGAAGAAATAAAAGGGGAACTTCTGAGGAATACAAAGATTTTTCATTTTGGAAGTTTGTCTATGACCCATCCGGATGTAGAGGAAGCTACCTGCTATGCAGTGAAAGAAGCAAAGAAGAACGGTGCACTTATTTCCTTTGACCCTAATTTACGTCCTCCCCTTTGGGAAAATATGGAGACAGCAAAAGAGAAAATATCTTTTGGGCTCAGCCAGTGTGATATTCTGAAAATTTCGGAGGAAGAAATTTTCTTTATGACAGGGGAAGCGGATGTTGACCTGGGAGTGAAAAAGATTCTGGAAGAGTATAAAATCCCATTCCTTTGTGCAACCATGGGAAAACATGGAAGCAAGGCTTTTTTTGAAGGAAAGACAGCAGAAGGCAGGGCTTTTTTGCAGGAGAATACCATAGAGACAACAGGAGCCGGAGATACATTTTGTGGCTGTATGTTGAATTTTATATTAGAGAATGGTATTCATGGGAGAACAGAAAAAGAAGTTTCCGGTATGCTGGAATTTGCAAATGCGGCAGCCTCAATTATTACTACGAGAAAAGGTGCTTTGCGTGTAATGCCAAAGAGGAAAGAAATTGAAGAAGTATTAAAAACAAAATAAGTTTCTTGCATAAGAAAATCCGCAACATAGACTTGTAGCAGTGTATGTCGCGGATTTTATTGTTATAGTTCAAATTCTGCGTAACGTTTTCCCAACTCCACAATTACTTCTACACATTTCTCCATGGACTGAACACATACAAATTCAAAATGACCGTGGCAGTTGTGGTCTCCGGTTCCCAGGTTTGGACAAGGCAGACCCATGTAGGAAAGTCTGGCGCCATCTGTGCCGCCACGAATAGGAACTACCTTTGGCTGAATATCCAGCTTTTCATAAACGGACAGGACACTATCCACAAGGTGCATATGAGGTTCGATTTTTTCTTTCATATTGAAATAAGAATCTTCAATCTGCAAATCTACGGTGCCTTCCCCATATTTTTGATTCATATAGGAAGCTGCCTGTGTCATAATTTCTTTTTTCTTCTGGAACAGGTTTTTATCGTGATCGCGGATAATATATTCCATAGTGGCATGCTCCACAGAACCTTTCATAGTATCCAGATGAATGAAGCCTTCTCTGTGTTCTGTATGCTCTGGTTTCTGAGCTGGAGGCATAAGACCTTCAAATTCCATAGCAAGGCTCAATGCATTTCTCATTTTATTCTTGGCAGAACCGGGATGGATGCTTAATCCTGTAATTTCTACCATAGCTTCGGCTGCATTGAAGTTTTCGTATTCCAGTTCCCCACATTCTCCTCCGTCCATGGTGTAGGCAAAGTCAGCACCAAAGCGTTCTACATCGAAGCGGTCAGCGCCCTGGCCGATTTCTTCATCCGGAGTAAACCCAACGCGGATAGTACCATGAGGGATTTCAGGATGGGTAAGGAAATATTCTGCTGCTGTGAGAATTTCTGCAAGACCGGCCTTATCATCACCTCCTAATAAGGTGGTTCCGTCTGTAACAATTAAATCCTGTCCCTGGTATTTTTTCAAATTTTCAAATTCTGCGGGACTCATAAGAATGTTTTTTTCCTGATTCAGAACAATTTCTTTTCCATCATAGTTTTCAATTATGCGGGGACAAATGTTTGCTCCAGAAGAGGCGGGAGCTGTGTCCATATGAGAAATAAATCCCAGTACAGGCCCCTGATAATTTTCAATGGTAGCAGGAATGGTGCCAAAAACATAGCCATTTTCATCACAGCTTACATCTATAAGTCCCATTTCCTTCATTTCTTTTACCAGAGAAGCAGCAAAATCCAACTGGCTTTTAGTACTTGGAAAGGTTGTAGAAGAAGGGTCTGAGGTTGTATCAACAGAAATATATTTCAAAAAACGTTCTTTTACATTCATGGCTTTAAACTCCTTTTTTGTATATTTTAGGTAATAATTCTGAATTTATGCTATCACAGTGGGATAACTTTGTCCATATTTCCAGAGAGAAAAAGTTGACTTCATTTTTCAGAATGCCTATAATGAATGGGTGACATGAGATTCAGACAAAAGAAAAGAGGTTTTCATATGAAATATTTGCGGCAATTTGCCATTATTTTGTTTATTTCCCTGCTTGGAGAGCTGCTGCGTATTCTGATTCCCCTGCCTATTCCTGCAAGTGTATATGGCCTGGTACTTATGCTTGTGGCGCTGACTACGGGGATGTTAAAGGTACATCAGGTAAAGGCAGCAGCAGATTTTTTGATAGAAATTATGCCGGTTATGTTTATTCCGGCGGGGGTTGGGCTTCTGGATTCCTGGCCTGCCCTGCAGCCTGTATGGATTCCGGTTGTGTTGATTACACTTCTTACCACAATCATTGTTATGGCAGTAACAGGCCAGGTAGCGCAGAAAATCATAAGAAAAGGAGAAAAAAAGAATGGAAAAGTTTCTCATTGACTCCGTATTTTTTGGAGCAGTTATCAGTCTTGTTGCCTATGAAGTGGGACTGCTGTTGAAAAAGAAATTTAAGCTGGCAATTTTAAATCCTCTGCTTTTGGCAGTGCTTTGCGTGATGGCAGTGCTGGCGGTTCTGGATATTGATTATGAGCAGTATAATGAAGGGGCAAAGTATATCAGTTATCTGCTGACTCCGGCAACTGTATGTCTGGCAGTGCCTTTGTATGAACAGCTGTCTTTGCTGAAGAAAAATTTTAAGGCGGTGGCAGCCGGAATTATTTGTGGAGTTCTGGCAAGCCTGGTGAGTGTGTTGGGACTATCCATACTGTTTGGCCTGACTCATGAACAGTATGTGACCTTGCTGCCAAAATCTATAACCACAGCTATAGGCATGGGGATTTCCGAAGAGTTGGGAGGAATTGTGACCATTACAGTAGCTTCTATTATTATTACGGGGATTCTTGGAAATGTGATGGCAGAGTTTGTATGCAAGATTTTTAAGATTGAACATCCCATTGCAAAGGGGCTGGCCCTTGGAACTGCATCTCACGCTATTGGAACCGCAAAAGCTATGGAAATGGGGCAGGTAGAAGGAGCTATGAGCAGTCTGGCTATTGCAGTGGCAGGGCTTTTGACTGTGGTTGGAGCCTCTGTGTTTGCCGGAATGCTGTAAAGGGCTGTTGCTTTATGCAACAGCCCTTTGTGGCTATCTGGGGAGTTTTGGCTTTACAACATCGAAACTGCCGAAGGTAAAACCTTCTTTACTAAGAAGTACCCAGGTGTTTTTGTCACAGTGCAGGATATAAAGATTTTTTGTTTCCTGCCATTCGCTTACTTTTTTATAGGATATGTTGGTCATTTTCCCGGAACCATTGGTAACGGTGAAAGAATCCTCATAGAAGCGGATGATTCTGCTTGGAGTGACCAGACCGTTTTGTGACATGATTTTGTATTTGGTTTTCCACTTGCTTCTGGGCAGAAAAATAAACATCCAGAGAAGCAGAACAGTAAGAGTGAAAGTTTCACCTATCAGCATAAAGGGAGAACCATTGTTATAGAAAGTCCAGACAGCAATAAGAATATATGCCAGAACTAACAGGATGGTTAAGTTTCTCATTCCTTTGAGATAGCCCTTTTTTCCAATAGCGTGCATCCCTTCATTGAATAATGCGCGGGTTATGGTAACATGGTTTTCAGCAATTGGTGTGGTTTGCATGTGTTATCTCCTTTTGTAGTTTATTGATGCTTTGGTAGTATTACATATTATATCTTCATTTGGGGAAAATGTAAAATGGTTTGGTGCTTTTTGAAAAACAGGATTTATGAAGGGATGCATAGCAGACTGTAATCTGACAGAATATAGAATTTAATGAAAAATAGATTCCATGAATTCGCTTTTTATGCTATGATGAAAATCAAAAAGGCTTTAATTTTTGGAGGATGATAATGGAAAGATTGTTTATAACAGAATTACAGATTATGAATGTCAGACATTTAAAAGATATTTGTATTCCATTGTCAAAAGATAAAATGAAACACTTAATCTTAACCGGAAAAAATGGAAGTGGCAAGACAAGTGTTTTAGAATATTTAAATCGGTATTTTATGAATAGAGAACGCTATCAGGTAGCTGGCGTTACTCCATTTAGTGATGATGTGGCAGCTTTTGTTGAACAGATGGAAGAGAAGCCAAAGGAAAACCAACAGATAGATTCTGGTATGGCGAAGCGGCTTTTGAACTATGTAAGTGAGCTTGCGAAATTACAGGACTCAAAAGATTATGAAAATGGCATAAAAGCAGAATTTAGTATTCCAGAAGAAAACTGGATAGAAACTTTTCAGAAAAGTGGAGTTCTTTTGGCATACTATGGAGCAGAGAGAAAATTCAAGCCTGAAAAACCAAAGCATGTAGAAAAAGTAGAATTAAAAGGCAGTTATGGAACTACAGGTGGTCCGGGGAATGAGTTTATTAAATATTTGCTGGATTTAAAAATGATGGAAGCACTGGCCATTGCCAATGGAAAGCAGGAAAAAGCAGAAGAAATTAAAATCTGGTTTTTGCAGTTCGAGAAACTTTTGCAGCAAATATTTAGTGATACAGAGCTTCATCTGGTTTTTGACGAAGGAGAATTTACATTTTACATTGAGGAAAAAGGGCATAACCCATTTGGGTTTGATACGCTGTCAAGCGGATATGCGGCGGTTTTGGATATTATTGTAGATTTAATTATGAGAATGGAAAAAAATGCAGACAAAAGTTTCCGCTTTTTGCAGCCTGGTATTGTGTTGATTGATGAAATTGAGACTCACTTACATCTAGAAATGCAGAGAAATATTTTGGGACTTTTAACAACGCTATTTCCTAATATTCAATTTATTGTGACAACCCATTCGCCTTTTATTCTAAATAGCCTGAAGGATGTAGTAATCTATGATTTGGAAAATCATATGTTAGTGGAGAATGGTCTGGCAGATGTGCCATACAATGGGATTGTAGAGGGATATTTTAATGTAGATGGAATGTCTAAACTTTTGGCCGGGAAATTTCAAAAATATAAAGAGATTGTGAGTAAAGAAAAATTGAAAGATGAGGATTTTGCAGAAGTAGCAAAACTGGAAATGTTTCTGGATGAGATTCCTGACTATCTGGCGTTAGATATTGCATCGGAATATCAGCGATTAAAGCTGGAATTTGCAAACAGGGAGGATATTTGATGGTAAAAGTAGAAAGAACTTTGCCAGCACCGGCTTCTCTTTTGACAGAATCCAGAAAAGAAAACGGAAACTACGCACTTATAGATGTGGTTCAGCAACTAAGGCAGGATTTCCATGATAAATGTTATGTGTGTGAAATGAAAAATCTCCAAGACCCACAAATAGAGCATTTGCTGCCTCATAAAAATGGAAAGTATAAGGAGCGGGAATTTGACTGGAAAAACTTATTTTGGTCCTGTGGGCATTGTAATAGTGTAAAGAATCAAAAGAAATATGAAGGTCGGATTTTAGATTGCTGTGAGGTGGATCCGGAAAAAGCTTTGTCTTTTAATATAGAGATGAATGATGTCAAGGTACTGGTGAAAAATTCAAATGACGAAAAGGCAATAAAAACCGCAAGACTGGTAGAAGAGGTATTTAATTAAAAAAATACAGGTATGCGGGTTTACAAAAGTGAGTTGAGATTTGCTTTGCTGCAGACGGAGATGAATGTCTTGTATATAAATCTTAATAAATTTAAAGAAAATAAGAATTCAGTTCTTACTCTGAGAACTCTTCGGGGATTGTTAAGCAGGGAGAGTGCATTTGCGGGTTTTAAAAGATGTTATGTAAGAGAACATGCAAAAGATTATCCGGAACTTCTGGAGTTTTTGAAATAAAGGTCAAAAAACTGTATCGTAAAAAAGCTTATAAGAAATAACTTTTTTACGATACAGCCATCTGAATTATCCCATTACCTGAAACATCCAGTTCACCACTCCACAAAACAGAAGTCCCATACCTGTAGGCAGAAGAAATCCCAGCGCTGTCCATTTCAGGCTGTGGGTTTCTTTTTTTATGGTAAGAAGTGTAGTGGCGCAGGGCCAGTGCATAAGGCAGAAAATGAGCACACATACAGCAGTTTCTATGGTCCATCCCTGTTCCATGAAAATCCTGTGCATAGAGGCAAGATTGCCGGGACTTCCAAGAGAGGAACCTGCTGTGTATGCCATAATCATAATAGGGACCACAATTTCATTAGCAGGCATTCCAAGGATAAATGCCAGCAAAATAGTGCCATCCAGTCCAAGAAGCTGTGCAAAAGGATCTAAAAAGCCGGAGGCGGATTCCAGCAGAGAGACACCATTAGAAGACACGTTTGCCAGAACCCAGATGAGAAGCCCGGCAGGGGCAGCTGCAGTGATGGCTCTTAACAGAACTTGCAGAGTCTTGCTGAAAAAAGAATGTATCAGCACAGAAAAAATCTGAGGCTTCCGGTACGGAGGAAGCTCCAGGGTAAAGGCAGATGGAATTCCTTTTGGCAGAGTTTTGGACAAAAGCCAGGAACAGAGAAAAGTCATGACAGTGCCAAAAAGGATGATCCCTGTAAGTAAAAGCGACAGAAGCCAGGTAGATGCTCCACTGCCCAAAGAAGCATTCTGACCTATAAAAAACAGACTTAAAATAGCAATAATAGTGGGGAAACGCCCGTTGCAGGGGACAAAGCTGTTAGTAAGAATGGCAATCAGACGTTCCCTTGGAGAGTCAATAATGCGGCACCCCGTAACGCCAGCCGCATTACAGCCAAATCCCATCATCATGGTGAGAGCCTGTTTTCCACAGGAACAACATTTGGCGAAACAGCAGTCCAGGTTAAAAGCCACCCTGGGAAGATATCCAAAGTCCTCCAAAAGACTAAATAATGGGAAAAAGATTGCCATGGGAGGCAGCATAACACCAACTACCCAGGCAGTAACCCGATAAATACCATATACAATAAGTTGACATAAGTTTTCAGGCAGGATTCCGGAAAGACTGTGGAATAAGGCTGGTTCCAGAGAAAAGAGTACAGAGGAAAGTTTATCAGAAAGGAGATTTGCTCCTGTAAGCGTAAGCCAGAAAATAAGAAGGAGGAACAACAACATACAGGGGATTCCGGTAAGAGTTCCTGTAAACAGCGAATCTGCATGAAAATGATGTTTTCTCATAGGAGAAGTTTTTGCCTGGTGTCTGGTTACAACTTTTTGATACAGCAAAGAAGCATAGTCTGCGCAGGCGCTCTGGCAGGCCGCTTCTATTGCAGGAGGTTTTGGACAAGCGCAGGTGTTTTTGGAGACTGCCTGGGCGATTGCCAGCTTCAGGCGGGCAATATCGGTCTTTTTTCGGGCAGTTATGGCAATGACGGGAATTTGCAATTCCTTTTCTAACTTCTCACAGGAAATATGGATACCGCGTTTCTTTGCCTGATCCATGAGATTAATACAAAGAAGAGCATGAGAGGTAAATCGCAAAATTTGCAGTACAAGGGTCAGATTCCGTTCCAAACTGACAGGATCACAGATGATAACTACAAGCTGAGGATTTTTCTGAATCAGGAAATCCCGGGCAATTTCTTCTTCTCTGGAGGTACTGCAAAGGGAATAGCAGCCAGGCAGGTCTACAATGGAATAGAGCTTGTTTTGAATCTTGCAACTGCCTCTGGCAAGGTCTACTGTTTTTCCCGACCAGTTGCCTGTGTGCTGATGAAGCCCGGTAAGCGCATTAAAAATCGTGCTTTTTCCTACATTGGGATTTCCTGCCAGGGCTATCATGGGAACAGAAGAAAGATTAGAGTTTTTCATAAGACATCCCTCTGGAATCTGTTATTTCTTCACTGCAATCTACCTGAATCATACGGGCATCCTGGTTTCTGAGGGCAATGACAGAGCCCCGGATAAGATAAGCCCTGGGATTGTGAAACATTCCTGTATTAACACAGGACACAGGTGTATTCTGGCAAAAACCCAAATCCAGAAGACGATGGATAAGCGCTCTTTTTTCTCCTATTTTCCCTGGTGGACAGGAAATTCCCTGAATGAGCCCGGTTTTGCCCTTGGGCAGCTTACAAAGAGGTATGGTATTCATAGGTGTTTTCCTCCTGATAACAGAGTTCTATATCCTATTTTATGCAGCAGAATTTAGAAAAATGAAACTGCCCTATGAGTAAGATTCCAGAATTGTATCAGCATTTCTGTATCTTCTTCATAGGGCAGTTATAATTTTATAATTCTATGACTAATACCTGATAGCCTTTTAAAGTCATCTGTGTTCCTTTGATTTCAGCGTCAGGATAGTTGTTTAACAGGATATTTTTACCTTTCGAAGGGAGTGTTACCTTCTGTTCTTCCTTCTGGAAATTGCCAATCACCAGAAGGTCTTTTTCTCCTTTTCTGTGGTAAGCCATGAGATTGTGGCGGTCCTCTTCAAAAGGAATGACATCACCGTACACAAAGGTTTCCTTATATTCAGGATTTTTACGCAGAGCAATCAGTTCTTTATAGAAGGCCAGAACGGAATTTTCATCCTGTTCCTGGGCAGCTACATTAATTTCTGTATAATTAGGATTTACCATAAGCCATGGAGTACCCTGAGTGAAACCGGCATTTTTTTCTGCGTTCCACTGTACAGGTGTTCTGGCATTGTCCCGGTTGCGAAGAGAAATAATCTTCAAAGCTTCCTCAGGAGTAAAGCCGGCATCCAGAGATACCTGATACTGGTCAAGGGCGCTGATATCATCTACCTGTTCAACAGGAATTACCGGCAGATTTTCCATACCGATTTCCTGTCCCTGATAGATAAACGGAAGACCTCTCAGAAGGAAATATACAGCAGCCAGCATTTTTTTGCTCTCCAGAGATACTTCGCCTTCTGGAATGTAATAGCTTACACCGCGGGGCTGGTCATGGTTTTCAATAATGTTGGAATAGAAACCATGATTTCCAACTTTTCTCTGAGCATCAAAATGGCATTTTTTGTAAGCATCCGGTGTGATTCTCTTGCAGTCATACCATCCTTTGTCGCTGCCTCCCCAGACATTGGTAGAAAAGTTGAAGATAGAAGAGAAGTATCCCCCATCTCCAATAAAATCAGGAAGCTCTTCTGGCTTTTCATTAAATACTTCTCCAACAGAAAAAGCATCATACTGGGAGAAAGTACGTCTTTGCAGTTCTCCAAGAAATTCTCCAACACCTTCTGCATCTTCCAGCATTAAAGCAATGTCGCACAGCCCGTCTTCTCTGTCTGTGGGATAGTTTTTATAAGGGAGTTTTTTCTTAATGTTAATAATTGCATCAATGCGGAAGCCAGCTAAACCTTTGTCCAGCCACCAATTTACATTTTTGTAAACTTCTTCTCTGACTACGGGATTTTCCCAGTTTAAATCAGGCTGTTTCTTGTGGAAAACATGCATATACTGTTTCTCAGGATGACCAGGGAGAGGTTCCCACACAGAGCCACCAAAATAACTTCTCCAGTTGCATGGAAGCTCCTGGCCTTCTTTGCGGTCTTCAATATAGAAGAAATTTCCGTATTCCCCATCCGGATCAGCGCAGGCTTTTTCAAACCATTCGTGTTCATCAGAACAGTGGTTTACTACTAAATCCATTAAAATATACATGTCACGTTTCTTAGCTTCCCTAATTAATTCATCCATATCTTCCAGCGTACCGAAAGAAGGGTCAATATTATAGTAATCAGAGATATCATATCCCTGGTCTGCAAAGGGAGAAGGATAAATAGGAGAAATCCACACAATATCCACGCCTAAATCTTTTAAATAGTCTAATTTTTGAATAATACCCTGTAGATCACCGATTCCGTCACCATTAGAATCGTAGAAACTCTTTGGGTAAATCTGATATGCTACTTTGTCATGCCACCATTTTCTTTCCATGGTACTACCTCCGTAAAGTTGTTCCTTTGTTTTCATAAACTTTATTATAAGGGACAAATCCGGTTCGGTCTTACGATTATTTGATGAAAAACTGCAATATTATGACCTTTTAGGAGAAAAGTGCTTTCGATATTGCAGAGGGGTAAAGCCGGTATCCTTCTTAAACTCACGCAGAAAGTTTCCAAGATTGTGAAAACCACAGTCCAGACAAATATCCATTACAGGTAAATCCGTGGTCTGTAAAAGAATAATTGCCTGTTTAATACGATACTCATTAATATAGGAAACAGGAGACTTTCCCAGGGCTTTTTTGAAAAAACGACAAAAGTATTGCTCATTCATATTTGCCTGCTGGGCTAAATCCCGGATATAAAGCTTCTCCTGGTAATGAGAGCGGATGTAGGCAAGAGACCTTTTAATAATTTCTACCCGGTAATGGTCTGTTTTTTCCGGTTCTGTAAGCAGGGAAAAAGAAGAAAGAGTTCCCAGGATTTTTAACAGACTTGCCCGTATAAAAAGCTGGGAAGCCAGATTCTCTGTGACCATCTGGATATCCTTGGCAAGAAAAAAACCAGTCTGGTGAAAATGATTGACAATTTCCAGATATTCTTGTTTAATCCGCGCAAATGCAGGATGAGTGGACTCCAGCATATGAGGAAACTGAATTTCCCGATTGACCAGGGGATGGATAAGCCTGGTCTGGGCCATATCATAATGCTCAAAGCTGAGAATGCAGGGATTGAACACAATGGCAGATTCTACACTTTTGGACAGAGGTTCAATAGAATGCAGATCGCCGGAGTTAATAAAAAAGAAACACTCCTGGTTAATGAAGTAAGATTCCATATTGACATTTACTTTGTAATCACCCTTCATAAAATAAATAATTTCCATCTCATCATGCCAGTGGTGCTTGGCTCCTGACCAGACAGTATCTTCAAATACTTCATAAAGCCCACAGGGGAAAACAGAAGTTCCATGGTCTCTCTGTTCTTTTAAACGTTCTGAAACTGGATTCATTCCATATACCTCCTACTCTGCTTTTCGGAACATGGCAAAGAACACAGCCACAAGTCCCACACAGCTTATCCAGACAGCTTCTTTACCAAGGCGGAGCGTGAGAAATCCACCTACAGCAGCCCCCAGAATAAAAAATAGAATAACGTTATAGTATTGAAGGCTGTTTCTTAACAATTTTCTGTTCCGGGTTTTGGTGTATAAATAGAGATTTTCTGTGGCGCTTCTCAGGTTACCAGTACACATGGTGGTGGCAAAGGTATTCCCGTTCATTTTGCGAAAAGCCTCTACCTGGAGGGCGCATACAAAGGAAACCATAATATTTACCGCCGAATTGGAAGGGCCAAGAGGTAAAAATCCGGAAATGACTAAAATCATAAATTCCAGAAAAACAACAGCCTGGCGCCAGTGAAAGCTTTGCTTCCATTTCAGGCAGGACTGAATCATTTCACAGATAAGGATGCCCAGCACAAAAGCCAGAACCGGCATAAAATAGTGAAAAGCCTTCGACCAGTCTCCATTTGTAAGATATACTCCCAGAAGAACCAGATTTCCGGTCTGCGCATTGGCAAATACGTGACCTCTGCAGATATAGGTGTAAGCATCCAGAAAACCACCTACCAGGGCTAACAAAAGCCCCAGAAGATGGGTTTCAGACATTTGTTGTTTGGTGTTTGTAGTGCTCATTTTTCTTTCTCCTTTACAGCCTGTATTACAGGATGAGATTCTGTTTAAAAGGATAGCATAAATTAAAAGCAGGAACAAGGAAAAAACAGGTATAAAATCTGGAAAGCCGCATATCATAAGATATAGAAACAAAGCTTGACAAAGAAGTCAGGCAGGTCTATACTTTTAAATATAGAAAAATTGACGCGGGATGGAGCAGTCTGGAAGCTCGTTGGGCTCATAACCCAAAGGCCGCAGGTTCAAATCCTGCTCCCGCTATTGAAGAAAGAAGAAATCCGGAATCAAGCCAGGAGTTCTTCTTTTTTGTTTTAGAAAATTTCACTTAGGACTAGCCCTTATCTCAGGAAATTGGTATAATAAAGCTATCTTTACACGTACCCATACGATAAAATCTAGCAGAGGGGAGGAATAAGCTACTATGAGAAATACATGCAGCTTATGCGGCGGTAAATTAAAGGACGGAATTTGCACAGAATGCGGAATGGACAATCGCAAATCAGATGCAGCTTATAAAAGCGCTTTAAATCAAAGTGACTGTGCAAACATGAAATTCAGTCATGTACACGAAGATGGGAAGGCACAGGCTTATGAAAAGCCAAGGATGAACCAGACCAGGAAACCAGAAAAGGAGAAATCAGAAGATTCTGCTACAGAAAAAGCACGGGATAAGGGGGCAGCATCTTGCTCAGCGTCCCAACACCAGTCTACAGGGGCTTATACACCAAGAACCTTTACTCAGGGACAGAAGCAGGGGAAAAAATCCATAGGATTAATTCTGATTATTGGAATTATTGTTGTGGGTGTGATTTTTTTGTTAGTGAATGGAATATCGAATATGGACTCTCCAGAGACAACTGATGAGATTTGGGATGATGATTTTTTTGCAGAGGATGAGGAAAACCTTCAAAATGAGGATGACCAGTTTGCAGGGGCAAATGGCAGCCTGGATGAAGATGGAGAAGTCTGGGAAGAAGAGCTTATGGCTGGAATGTATGTAGTGGGAATTGACATTCCGGAAGGGGAATACACACTTACCGGAAAAGAGGGAAGTTCTTATGGTGTGTTTGATAAGGAACACAGTATATCAGATAACCGCAGATTCGGGGAAGAAGATGTTTATCAGGTGGAAAATGTGGAATTGTTCCAGGGAGCGCTGGTGTGTGTAGACGGGCTTTATCCGGTGAACTTTTCTACAAAAAATGCACAAACACAGGATATGGGCACAAGAGAAGCCAATCCTCTGACAGAGAGTTATGAATTTTCAGGAACAGCAGTAGCCGGAGAAGATTTCCCGGAAGGAACTTATGATGTCTATGCAGTGGGAGATGATTTTGGTGTGTTCCAGTTTGGTGTGGATCTTATCAGAGTGGATTATACTGTACCATTTTCTTTTTCTACTTTAATGGAAAAAAATCCTACAGATGAATGTCCGGACTATTGTTCTGTGTATAAAAATGTGGTATTTCCAAAAGGGGCGGTTCTGGAAACAGAAGAGCTTCAGATAAAGCTGGAACCAAGTCCGGAAGTTACCACCACAGACTATCTCTCTTTTTATGACAATACTTATTAATCATGATAGAAAATAAAGAACAACAGGAGTACGCATGAGTAAAAAGAAGAAAAAAAGGACAGCAGGAGATGTAATCCGCACGTTGATGTTAATTTTGGCATTAGGTGTTTTTCTCTTTTCAGCAGTGAATCTGGTTCAGATTTTTCTGGAATACAAACAGGGGACGGATGAATATGACAGAATGAGAGAGTTTGTGACAGAAGAAGTGGAGAAACAGCCACAAGAGGGAGAAACAGAGGCCAGGGGGGAGGAAGTTGAGGAAGAAAAGCCACAGGCACCCCAGGTGGACTGGGCGGGACTTCAGGCCATTAATCAGGATATTATTGCATGGATTCAAATCGAAGGTACCGATATCAGTTATCCAGTGGTAAAGGGTGAGGACAATTCTTACTATTTAAAGCATACCTTTGAGGGAAAATCCAATATTGCAGGAGCAATTTTTATAGATTCTGCAAACAGCAGTGATTTTGAAGACTGTAATACCATTATTTATGGACATAATATGAAAAATGGCTCCATGTTTGGAACTTTAAGGAAACATTTCAAAGACGCGGCTTCTGTTCCGGGAAAATACATATGGATTTGTACACCACAGAAAAACTATAGATATGAAATTTTTTCAAGTCATGTGGTAGATGCTGCAGGTGAGGTGTATACCCTGTTTCCAGAGGCGGATGATACCTTTGCCGGATATCTGGAGCAGATGGCTAAACAGTCTCTTGTTTCCTTTGATGTTCCGGTGTCTAAAGAGGATAAGATTATTACCCTGTCCACCTGTACGGGAAATGATGCCACAAGATTTGTAGTACAGGCCAGAAGAGAAGGGGAATATTAGGAGATGTTTTCTATGGATAAAACAGAAGCATTACAAAAAATAATTTCAGAAACAGAAAATATTGTGTTTTTCGGCGGAGCAGGAGTTTCCACAGAAAGCGGGATACCGGATTTTCGCAGTGTAGACGGACTGTATCACCAACAATGGGATTATCCGCCGGAAACCATATTAAGCCACCGCTTTTTTATGAGAAAACCAGAGGAATTTTATCGTTTTTACAAGGCGAAAATGCTTTGTGATACTGCTGTGCCAAACGCAGCCCACAAGAAGCTGGCAGAGATGGAGCAGAAGGGAAAGCTGAAGGCCATAGTTACCCAGAATATCGATAATCTGCATCAGATGGCAGGGAGCAAACATGTGCTGGAACTTCATGGAAGTGTGTATCGCAATTATTGTATGAAATGCGGCGCTTTTTATGATTTTGCATATATGAAAAAAAGCGACGGTGTTCCAAAATGTGAAAAATGTGGCGGAATGATTAAACCGGATGTGGTTTTGTATGAGGAAGGACTGAATCAGGATACGGTCCGAAAGTCCGTACAGGCTATTTCAGAGGCAGGAGTAATGATTATCGGAGGCACTTCTCTGTCCGTTTATCCGGCGGCTTCTCTGATTGATTATTTCCAGGGACGTTACCTGGTGGTAATTAACAGGGATGAAACCCCTAGAGACAGAGTGGCAGACCTGGTTATCAATGCGCCCATTGGTGAGATTTTTGAACAGATTCATCTATAAAGAGAGGTTTAGAGATATGAGTTATAACTATGAAGTTGGGGATATTGTAAAACTAAAGAAACAGCATCCCTGCGGCAGCCATGAATGGGAAATTCTGAGAGTTGGGGCAGATTTTCGCCTGAAATGTCTGGGATGTGAACACCAGGTGATGCTTGCCAGAAAATTAGTGGAGAAAAATACCAGAGAATTGAGAAAAAAAGACTTGCAAAACTTTTAAGGGTATGGTAGAATTTAACCTCGTGATATATTATTATCCTTGTTCCCTGTCAGTCAGGGGGCCAAAAGACCAAAAGGAGGTTACAACAAGCATGAACAAATACGAATTAGCATTAGTCGTAAATGCCAAGATTGAAGACGAAGCTCGTGCAGCAGTAGTGGAAAAAGCAAAAAACTATATTGCTCGTTACAACGGAACAGTAACAGAAGTTGAAGAATGGGGCAAGAAAAGATTAGCTTATGAAATCCAGAAAATGCGTGAAGGCTACTACTACTTCATTCAGTTCGAAGCTGACGCTGCATGCCCTGCAGAAGTAGAACGTCATGTACGTATTATGGACAATGTTTTAAGATATTTAGTTGTTAAAAAAGAAGCTTAATATCTGCCTGAAGAATAACTTCAAGGACATAAAACGTGATTCATTCTAATTGACAAGTCTTTCGATTATGAGGTGATTAGATGAATAAAGTAATTTTAATGGGACGTTTAACCAGAGATCCTGAGGTGAGATATTCCGCAGGAGAAAATTCAATGGCGATTGCCAGATATACACTGGCTGTTGACCGCCGTTTCAAAAGAGACGGGGAAGCAAGTGCAGACTTTATTGGCTGTGTGGCTTTTGGAAGACAGGCAGAATTTGCAGAGAGATATTTCCGTCAGGGTATCCGTATTGTAGTAACCGGAAGAATTCAGACCGGAAGCTACACAAACAGAGATGGCAACAAGGTTTACACTACAGATGTAGTGGTAGAAGAGCAGGAATTTGCAGAGAGCAAAGCTGTCAGTGACAGTCATACATCTCAGAGTTCTTCCATGGGAGCCGGCTTTGGAGCACCATCCCAGGCTGCGCCTGCACCAAGTGCCGCATCAGCAGACGGATTTATGAATATTCCAGACGGAATTGACGAAGAGCTGCCGTTTAGCTGAGAATCAGCTTAGAACGGTGTACTATTGATAGGAGGTAAACAATCATGGCTTACGAAAAAGGTAATAGACCGGATTCTCCAATGAAGAGAAGAGGCGGACGCAGAAGAAAAAAAGTTTGTGTATTCTGCGGACAGGAAAATAATGAAATCAGCTACAAGGATGCAAATAAACTGAAAAGATACGTATCTGAAAGAGGAAAAATTCTTCCTAGAAGAATCACAGGAAACTGTGCAAAACATCAGAGAGCTCTTACAGTTGAAATTAAGAGAGCAAGACATCTGGCAATTATGCCATACGTTCAGGACTAATTTTCCGGAAATTTTACAGGAAAATATCCTAATTTGCAGAAAGAATGAGGAACTTCCGCGTTTGCGCGGGAGTTCCTTTTCTTTTTAAGTTGTATAATAGGGGAAATAATGCTATAATATTACGTAAGTTTCCAACTTAAAATAAGTATCGGCAGGTGAAGATATGGATGGAAAAATCAAGATTAAAGGCCACCTGAAGTTTTATATGCAGTGGCCGGTCATTCTGAGCATATTGTTGATTGTTATGGATGTGTTGGTATTTTCTGTGAGTGTCAAGGCAGGAACCTTGGTCAGCATTTTTTTGGCTGCATATATTTTAGTGGTGGTGTTCCTGTATTTCCATAGTAAGACAATGATTATGAATGAATTGATTTCCTTTGCAACCCAATATGGGCAAGTGCAGAAAACCCTTCTCAATGAGTTTGCTGTCCCCTATGCCCTTTTGGATTATAATGGAAAAATTTTGTGGATGAATGAAGCCTTTTCCACCTTGACAGGGAAAAATAAACGGTATCGGAAGGCAGTTTCCTGTGTGTTTCCGGAAATTGCAGGAGATAAGCTCCCCAAGAAAGAAGAAAAAGAAGTTAATATCCGATATAATGAAAGGGATTATAAGGCTGTAATGAAGTCGGTTTCTCTGAAAAAGCTTTTAGAAGAATCCGGCCTGGTGGAAATGGAGTCCCACAGTGATTTAATTGCGCTTTATTTGTTTGATGAGACAGAGCTGAACCAGTATATCCGTCAGAAAGAAGACGAAAAGCTGGTAACAGGACTTTTGTATCTGGATAATTATGATGAAGCTCTGGACAGTGTAGAAGAAGTGCGGCGTTCTCTTCTGGCTGCACTGATTGAGCGAAAGCTGGGAAAATACTTCAGTGAAGTGGACTGTCTTTTGAAACGATTGGAAAAGGATAAATTTATTCTGGTTATGAGACAGAAATCCCTGGAAGAACTGAAGAAAAAGCGCTTTAACATTCTGGAAGATGTTAAAACCGTTAATATCGGAAATGATATGGCGGTGACCATTAGTATTGGTATCGGGCTTAATGCGCCTACCTATGCGCAGAGCTATGAATATTCCAGAATTGCCATTGATCTGGCTCTTGGACGCGGCGGTGACCAGGTAGTTATTAAAGATAAGGATCAAATGACCTTCTTTGGCGGAAAATCACAGCAGATGGGTAAAAACACCAGAGTCAAAGCCAGAGTGAAAGCCCATGCCCTGCGGGAATTTATGATTAGCAATGACAAAGTAATTGTTATGGGGCATAAGATTTCAGATGTGGATTCCATTGGAGCAGGAATCGGTATTTACAGGGCAGCCAAGTCTTTGAATAAGCGGGCACATATTGTAGTGAATAATCCCACCATGTCGGTGCGTCCCATTATTGAAAGCTTCCGGCAAAATGCAGATTATGATGAGCATATGTTTATTAACAGCGAGGCGGCCAGGGAGATTGTGGATAGCAATACCGTTGTGGTTGTAGTGGATACCAATAAGCCAAGCTATACGGAATGTGAAGAACTGCTTCAGAAAACGAAGACCATTGTAGTGTTGGATCACCACAGACAGGGTAGCGAAGTGATTAAAAATGCGGTGCTATCCTATATTGAACCTTATGCGTCTTCTACTTGTGAGATGGTGGCAGAGATTCTCCAGTATTTTTCAGACGATATACGGATTTATAATATTGAAGCAGACGCCCTTTATTCCGGTATTATGATTGATACCAATAATTTTACTGCAAAAACCGGTGTTCGTACTTTTGAAGCGGCAGCGTTTTTAAGACGTTGCGGAGCAGATGTAACCAGGGTAAGGAAAATGTTCCGGGATGATGTGAAATCCTACAAAGCAAAAGCAGAGGCAATCCGCAATGTGGAAACCTATAAGGGAAGTTTTGCTATTAGTGTGTGTCCAAGTGAAGGAATTGACAGCCCTACTGTAGTGGCTTCCCAGGCGGCGAATGAATTGCTGAATGTGGACAGTATTCGTGCCAGCTTTGTACTGACTGATTATCAGAATAAGATTTATATCAGTGCAAGAGCCATTGATGAAGTGAATGTACAGATTATCATGGAACGTCTGGGTGGAGGCGGTCATATTAATATGGCAGGCGCTCAGCTGCCGGGTATTTCAGTGAATGAGGCAATCCGCCAGTTAAAAGAAACTCTTGACAAGATGATGAAAGAAGGAGACATAGAAGCATGAAAGTAATTTTAATTGAAGACGTAAAATCCTTAGGAAAAAAAGGCCAGATGGTAAATGTAAGTGATGGCTATGCCAGAAATATGTTATTTCCAAAAAAATTAGGGGTAGAGGCTACTCCTAAAAATATCAATGACCTGAAGCTGCAGAAAGCCCATGAAGAGAAAGTAGCTAAAGAAAATCTGGAAGCGGCAAAGGCTTTTAAGGCAGAGCTTGAAACCAAACAGGTAACAGTGGCTATTAAAGTAGGAGATAACGGAAGAACTTTTGGTTCTGTATCTACTAAGGAAATTTCCGAAGCAGCCAAAAGCCAGCTTGGATATGATATTGATAAAAAGAAAATGCAGCTTGCAAATCCAATCAGGGAATTAGGTACTACTTTAGTGCCGATAAAGCTCCACACACAGGTAACTGCAGAGCTTAAGGTTGTAGTAAAGGAAGCATAAGAAGGGAGTTTCTGCCAGTATGGAAGAAGCACTGATAAAGCGGATTCTGCCGCACAGTATGGAAGCAGAGCAGTCGGTTATTGGTTCTATGATTATGAGTAAGGATGCTATTGTGGAGGCATCAGAAATGATTACCGGCGCAGATTTCTACCAGCAGCAGTATGGAATTGTGTTTGAGGCTATGGTAGAGCTTCATGACGAAGGAAAGGCTGTAGACCTGATTACCTTGCAGGACAGGCTAAGAGAAAAGGAACTTCCTCCGGAAATATCCAGTATGGAGTTTGTCCGGGACCTTTTGTCCGCAGTACCCACTTCTGCCAATGTGAAATATTATGCTGAGATTGTGGCGGAAAAATCCATGCTCCGTAAGCTTATTAAAACGACAGAGGAAATCAGCAATCTCTGTTATCTTGGAAAAGAGAAAACCCAGGATATTTTAGAAGTAACGGAGAAGAAAATCTTTGACCTGGTACAGAACCGGGGCAGCGAAGAATTTGTACCTATCCGTCAGGTGGTGTTAAATGCCATTGAAAAAATCGAAAAAGCATCCAGAACCCAGGGCAGCGTTACGGGAATACCAACAGGATTTATTGATTTGGATTATAAAATGTCAGGCTTTCAGCCTTCGGATTTGATTCTGGTGGCAGCCAGACCTTCTATGGGAAAAACAGCTTTTGTCCTGAATATTGCACAGTATATGGCTTTCCATAATGATGTGACCACAGCTATCTTTAGTTTGGAGATGTCCAAGGAACAGCTTGTGAACCGTCTTCTGGCTCTGGAGTCAAAAGTGGATTCTCAGAATATCCGAACCGGTAATCTGGAGGACGAAGAATGGGCGAAGCTTATTGAAGGAGCCAATATTATTGGGAAGTCGCACCTGATTATTGATGATAAGCCTGGTATTTCTATTTCAGAGCTCCGTTCCAAATGCAGAAAGTATAAGATGGAGCATAATCTGGGGATTATCTTTATTGACTATTTGCAGCTTATGACCGGAAGCGGAAGAAGTGAGTCCAGACAGCAGGAAATCTCAGAGATTTCCAGGTCTTTAAAAGCTCTTGCAAGGGAGCTGAATGTTCCGGTGGTAGCTCTGTCACAGTTAAGCCGTGCGGTAGAGCAGAGACCGGATCACAGACCCATGCTTTCGGATTTGCGTGAGTCCGGAGCCATTGAGCAGGATGCGGACGTGGTAATGTTTATTTACCGCGACGATTATTATAATAAAGATTCTGAAAACAAGAATATTGCAGAAATTATCATTGCAAAACAGAGAAACGGTCCTATTGGAACCGTGAATCTGGTTTGGATGCCGAATTATACGAAGTTTGTGAATATGAAGAAGTAGGCAGCATGAAGAAAGAATGGAGCTATTGTATCAGGTGCAATAGTTCCATTTTTTTGTCGAACGTATTTTCTTGCATTTTCAGATGGGTTTGCTATAATGATTAAGAGAAGAAGAGAAAGGGGTCAGTATATGCAGGAGACCGTTTACTCGGTTTCTGAAGCGGTGAGATTGTTGGAAGTTCAGTCACATGTACTCCGGTACTGGGAAGAAGAAATGAAACTGCCGATTCAGAGAAACGAGATGGGACACAGATACTACACCCGATATGATATTCAGGTGTTCCTGAGTATAAAAGAACTGAAGAAAAAAGGGTATTCGCTGAGAGAAATCGGAAAGCTGATGCCCCTTTTTTATCATAATAAGCAGAACAGGAAAGTTGAGCTGCCAAAACAGGAATCCCCAAAAGTGAAACCAAAACAAAAACCACAGATTTACAGAGCAAAGCCTTTTGGCATTTCCGGAGAATTTATGGAGATTGTGAGTCGGATTGTCCAGGAACGATTGAAGGAAGAAAATTCTGAGGAAGCGCGCTATAAAAGGCTGGACGAAAGAATTCGAAATTACCAGCAGTCCAGACGGGAAGTTGCAGCAGCAGCGGAACAGAAAAAGACGAAGAGAAAAAAGAATGGAAAGAGATAGAAATAAAAGGGAGGCTGATAATACAGCCCCCTTTTATAAGTGTGTTATGTAGTAATGATTACTCTTCTACAATAGCTTCTGTAGGACATACACCAGCGCATGTTCCACAATCTACACATGTATCAGCATCGATTACGTATTTTCCATCACCTTCGGAAATAGCTTCAACTGGACATTCTCCAGCGCATGTTCCGCAGCTTACACATTCATCTGTAATTACATATGCCATGATCTTATCCTCCTTGTATATTCTGAATGAGAAAACTCACTTCTTAGAGTTATTCTAATATATTTATACCTATAATACAAGTCTTATTTTTCATACAAATGTAAAATATAAAATGGAGAAAAACGGTTGAATATAAGTTCAAAAGGGCTTATAATGGAACGAGAATAAATGAAGGAGGACAAAATTCATGAAAGTGACATCTGATATGACAATTGGTGAATTAATCCGTATGGATCAGAATATCGTTCCAATTCTTATGAGAGCAGGTATGCACTGCATCGGCTGCCCATCCGCTCAGGGAGAATCACTGGCAGAAGCTGCTATGGTTCATGGTATTGATGGAGAACTGTTAATCGCACAGATTAATGATTTCCTGGAAAATAAATAAGATATTTACCAAAATGGAAAAGAAAAAGGAGCTGTTACATGAAGTACAGCTCCTTTTATCATGTGAAACGCATCTTTAGATGGTTGTAAGTTTCTCTAAGGCATTTTCAGAAATTACACATCCGCCGTGTTCTGCAAGATAGGCTTCTCTGGCAGCAGACAGGGAAATTCCCTTTCCGTATTCGGAGAGCATATTGCAGACTTTATTGAAGTTTTCCGGAGAGGTTCCCTCCTGGTGGAGAATCAGGTTGTATTCTCCTGTTTTGCCATCTTTATACAGAGCGCTGAAACCCTGGAAAAAGTGATTTAATCCGTGAGCAGCGTCAATTACTGCATCCAGGTTTGGGAAAACATATTCTCTCATAAGATTTACGGAAATCGGCTTTTCTTGGGCATCGGAATCTTTTTCCTCTGTTTTGGTATCGGCATTTTCTTTTTTCAGACGTTCCATGGCTTTGGATTTGGCTTCATAAATTTTATGAAAGATGTCCAGAATGTCATCAGCACCTTCCAGTTCCAGGGCTGGGGTGTCGCCGGATGAGGAACCCTGACCGGAAAATGGTGTGAACTTGGAAAAACGTGTATCCAGTTCTTCAGGGTCTTCAACTTTTGAGATAATTAAAATAATACTATCCGCTGACACTGGAATTGCCTCAATCATAAGTGGAATATTATCTGCCTCAAAGCCAAATTCTGTATTTGCCTGCTGCATCATATCACGGAAGAGGTCTTTGGCTTTTTCTGTTCCATAGGCCAGTTCACTTAAACGAATATGCCGCTCTTCCAGATCTGCTCTGGTAAGGGTGCATCGGATTTGATTTTCATTAATTTTTTCTATTTTCATAACATCACTCCTGTCTGAGTATTGTTCTAAAGATGCTATTTTTCCTTTTATATTATATACTATGCGGATAGAGATTGTAAAGAAGGAAATGCTTGCGAATTTTACAGGAAGGTGCTATAATAAAACACAGATAGAAAAAGCGCCCCAGAAATATCAGGAAAGGGGTGAAAAGGTCTTTATTATTTTTCATTTTTATTTATTCTTTTGCAGTTCATAGTTTGCAGCAATCCGCTGCAGCGGTAGTGCGTTCTGTACAGCCGCAGGATTTCCGGGTAAAGAATAAGAACTTTTGCATTACAAAACAATTTTGACTTCTAAAGTGATGTGGGGACTTTTTCTATCTCTTTTGTATCTGGATGAAAACGTTTTATGTCAGAAGAACAGGATGGTAATATATCACGAACTATTTAGCAATCCTGTCAGGAGGAGATATGGATAGACGAGAGAACACAGATCTGTATCAGGAACTGGAAACATACCGGAATATGGGAGTTCCACTGTATCTAAACGGAAGAGAAAGTACCCCAAAGCGTATTGCAAGGGCGTACCGGATTGCGGAAGAAGGCGACTATATGCGTGATTACATTCAGGATGAAAATGGAAAAGTACAGGGTCTTTCCTTTGATTATGTGCAGGATGAGCCGGTTTATAATTATGTACATAGAAGAAAAAATCTGAAAAAACCATGAAATCAGGGAAGAAAATGATGACGAAAGGGAAAAGTGTGGTATAATGATTGCACAAAGTGCAATCCAAGCCAATGTTGCCATTGGCTTTTTTTTGCTGCCACTGGAGTGGCAGATTATACCGGCAAGCCATGACTTGAAAAGTAAATGCCCTTGCAGGGCGCTTCCTTTTCTGCGTTCGTGGTATAATACAAAAAACGAAAGAGAACAGAAGGAGTTGAAATATGGCAAAGCGAAGGAGAAGAAGGAGGGGAAACAGTCAGCTTATGGCAGTGCTGGTGGTTCTGCTTCTGGTACTTGTGGTTGGTGCGGCTGGTGTGATTACCGCTTATATTAAGAAGTATACGCCCTCAGATGCCAGGATGGCGCTGAAGGATTACTATCAGATTCAGGATGAGAGTGATGTGGTTCTGATTCTTCAGGATAAAATCAGTGAGAACCGGGGCAAGCTTGCAGATGGAATGGTGTACGTTCCTTATGAAGTAGTAACAGGTACTCTGGGGGGGAGATTTTACTGGGATGAGGAATCTCAAAAGATGCTTTATACTACTTCAGAGGAGATTCTGGAACTTGAGCCGGAGAGCAGTTCCTATGTTTGCAATCAGGAAAACCAGGAAAAAGAATATAAGATTGTGCGGGAAATAGATGGGGAACGCTATCTTGCCCTGGACTTTTTAGAAGAATATATGCAGATTCAGGGGACTACTTATGAGAAACCGGCCAGGACGGTAATTACATATCAATGGGGAACTGCCAAAACATTAACCGCCAGAGAGGATACGGTTGTCCGGTATCAGGGCGGGATTAAAAGCCCCATTCTGTGCGATGTGAAGGCTGGGGATTCCCTGACCCTTCTGGAAGAACTGGAAAACTGGTCCAGAGTTATGACAAAAGACGGACTGGATGGTTATGTGGAAAAGAAACACATGGATAAGCCACAGGAAACAGCGCTTGTGTATGAGGGAAGCTATGAGGAAAATTATACCAGCCTTACCAGAGACCATAAGATAAATCTGGCATGGCATCAGGTAACTTCTGAAGCAGCAAATGAAACCTTTGAAGACGCTGTGAAAGATGCGGCAGGAGTGAATGTGATTTCACCAACCTGGTTTTCCATTACAGGAAATGAAGGAACCATTTCTTCCCTGGCAAGTGCAGACTATGTAAGTAAAGCTCATGCAAAGGGAATGGAAGTATGGGGACTTATTGATAATTTTAATGAAAATATCAGTACGCTGGAAACACTGTCAGCCAGAACTTCCAGAGCACATATTATTGAAAAATTATTACAGGAGGCACAAAGAGTAGGTCTGGATGGAATTAACGTGGATTTCGAGGCGCTTACAGAAGAAGAGGTTCCTCATTTTATTCAGTTTTTAAGAGAACTGTCTATTACCTGCAGAACTAATAATCTGGTGCTTTCCATTGATAATCCGGTTCCTCAGTACACGGCTTTTTATAATCGTAAGGAGCAGGGAATTATTGGAGATTATGTGATTATTATGGGATATGATGAACATACCGTTGGTTCCCCGGAGGCGGGCTCTGTTGCGTCCCTTCCTTTTGTGGAAGAAGGTATCCGTCTGACGCTGGAAGAGGTGCCGGCAGAAAAAGTGATTAACGGAGTTCCTTTTTATACCAGATTGTGGACAGAAGCCAACAATGGAACAGTAAGCAGTAAGGTCATGGGAATGGAAGAGGCCAGCCAGTATACCAGTGAGAAGGGAATGGATGTATACTGGAATAAAGAGGTTTCCCAAAATTATGGAGAGCTGCAGACAGAGAATGGGCTGGAGAGAATCTGGCTGGAGGATGAAAAGTCTCTGGAAGCAAAGCTTCAACTTATAAAAGAGTATGAATTAGCTGGCTGTGCTGCGTGGAAGCTGGGCTTTGAGCGCGCAGATGTATGGCCGGTAATCAGTCAATATTTACAGTAAGAGAAAAATATAGAGGTGGAGTATTATGGCAGAACACGAAATGTTAAAAACAAGTTTAATGGGCGGCTACGATAAGGAAGAGGTTCAGGAGCTGATTCAGAAAATGAAGGATGAGATGGCAGAGGCTCAGGTGAATTTCAGAAAGCAGATTGCAGACCGAGATGAAAAGATTGCAGAGCTGCAGAAGCGTATTGATTTAAAGGATGCTTATCAGGCGCGCATGGAAGAGAACATTAAAGAAAAATATCAGAAGTATATTGATAATTATGAAAGTATTGGAAAATTGGTTTTCGATGCACAACTGAAGGCAGACAGCATGGAAAAGGAAACCAGGGAAAAATGCGACCAGATGATTGCCGAAGCAGAAGAGGAGGCAAAACGAAGAGTGGAATCTGTGCAGTCAGAGATTGATGATAAGCTGGTGGAAGGTAAGAAGAAATATCTGGCCGTTCAGGAAGAGATGAATGGAATTGTAGAACTGATTAATCAGGCACAGCGCAGATTTATGTCTTCATATAAAGAAGTACATCAGATTATCAGCAGTATGCCAACTTCTTTAAGCGATATTGGAGATGACATGGAACTTGAGCTTCACAAGGTTCAAATGCCAAAGGAACCAGAAGAAGGAGAAGAAGAAACCCAGGAAATGCACCTGGGAGATACTCAGGAACTGGATATTCTGGATTCTCTGGATGATATTGCTGAGCTGGAAGAGTTTGATGAAGAAGATGATGAGGAAGAGGATGAAGACAGCAAACTGGCTCTTCAGATTTCCAGATTGTTAAGTGAAGAAGACGAAGCAATGCTGGAAGAGGAACTGGATGAATTTTTAAAGGATGAATAAGGGTTACGAAAGAAAAGGGGTTGTATTGGCAGCCCCTTTTGCTGTGGTTTTATTCAGGACTCTTGTGCATATATCTATTAGAGAGAAGATAGAAACAAGGAGATATTTATGCGCAGACGCTGGTTGAAACGGGGGATGGCACTTTGTATGCTTTTTGCCATATATCTGCTTTCCAGGGAAGGAGCAATTCTCACGGCCAAGACAGGAGCCGAGTCCAGGGGACTGATTATGATTGACAGCGGACACGGAGGAATCGACCCGGGGGTAGTGGGAATCGGTGGACTTCAGGAAAAGGAAGTAAATCTGGAAATTGCCAGGTATTTAGAAAAGGAATTAAAAAAAGAAGGGTATGAAGTGCTCCTTACCAGAGAAGCTGATATGGGGCTTTATGATGAGGACAGCAGAAATAAAAAAGTTCAGGATATGCAGAACCGCTGCGCCATGATTCAGGAGAAAAAGCCCCTGCTTACTGTGAGTATTCATCAAAACAGCTATGAAGACCAGGAAGTATGCGGACCGCAGGTGTTTTACTATACACATTCCGTGAAGGGTGCAGCTCTTGCCAAATGTATTCAGGAGGAACTTAATCAGCAGCTTAAGGTTGAAAATCCCAGAGTGGAGAAAGGAAATAGCACGTATTATTTATTAAAAAGAAGTGAGGGCGTTCTAAATATTGTGGAAACGGGTTTTCTTACCAATCCAAGAGAGGCAGAATTGCTGGCTACTAAAGAATATCAGCAGAAGTGTGCAAAAGCAATTTGTCATGGGATTTTAAAATTTTTAAAAACGGTGGAAATGAATAGTGAAAATATGGTATGATAAAAAAGTATGAAAATGACGATAAGGAAGAAGAGGTTGCACATTGAATACGAAAGTAGTCAAAGTTGACAGGGAACATCCCCAGAGGAAACTTATAGAGTGTGCAGGAGAAATCCTGAAACAAGGAGGTCTGGTTGCCTTTCCCACAGAAACCGTATATGGTTTGGGTGGTGACGGATTAAATGCCAGTTCCTCAGAAAAGATTTATGCTGCAAAAGGAAGACCGTCTGACAATCCTTTGATTATACATATTGCAGATATGGAAAGCCTGGAGGGAATTGTCACACAGGTGCCGGAAGAAGCAAGGAAACTGGCCAATGCCTATTGGCCCGGCCCGCTGACCATGATTTTTCAGAAAAATTACAGAGTGCCCTATGAAACCACCGGAGGCCTGGAAAGTGTAGCGGTGCGTATGCCAAGCCATCCGGTAGCCAGGGCTCTTATTGCGGCAGGCGGAGGGTATATTGCTGCGCCAAGCGCTAATACTTCAGGAAGGCCAAGTCCTACCCGTGCAGAACATGTAAAGGAGGATTTGTCCGGCAGGATCGAGATGATTCTGGATGGCGGAGAAGTGGAAATCGGACTGGAATCTACCATTGTGGATTTTACATCAGACAAGCCTGTGATTTTAAGACCCGGATATATAAGCCAGGAGATGATAGCAAGGGTAATTGGGGAAGTAGAGATGGACAAAGGACTTTTGATTACAGACTCTGCAGTAAAACCAAAGGCTCCCGGAATGAAATACAGGCATTATGCGCCAAAAGCCGGTCTTACCATTGTACAGGGAAATCCGGAAGCGGTAAGAGAATATATTAACAACCAGTGCAAAATGCAGGGAGAAAAGGGATTGAGAGCCGGTGTTATCAGTACGGATGAAAATCAGGAGTTTTATCATGCTGCTGTGGTAAAAAACATTGGCAGAAGAGAAGACGAAGAAGGCATTGCCAGACATTTGTTTGGCATTTTGCGAGCTTTTGATGAAGAAGATGTAGACTGCATTTATTCAGAAGCTTTTGATACTCCCCAGATGGGACAGGCTATTATGAACAGGCTATTAAAGGCAGCAGGACATCACATTATATATTTGGAAGAGCAGAAGGAGGAAATCAGATGATAGCATTAGGATGCGACCACGGAGGTTATGAATTAAAACAGGAAATTATCAAATACCTGGAGGATAAAAAAATTCCTTACAAGGACTTTGGATGTGACAGTACAGAAGCTGTGGACTATCCGATTTATGCAAGAAAAGTAGGAAATGCTATTTTGCAGGGAGAGTGCGAGAAGGGAATCCTTATTTGCGGTACAGGAATTGGAATCTCTATTGCGGCCAATAAAATGAAAGGCATCCGGGCTGCTCTTTGCACAGACTGTTTCTGCGCAGAGGCTACCAGAGAGCATAATGACGCCAATGTGCTGGCTTTAGGCGGAAGAGTAGTAGGACCTGGTCTTGCAGTGAAAATTGTAGATACTTTTTTAAATACAGAGTTTTCCCATGCGCCAAGACACCAGCACAGAATAGATTTAATTGAAGAATGAAACTATAAAACAAAAAGATAAAAGAAAAAGGAGAAGACACATGGCAAAAGTATTAGTTATGGAGCATCCGCTGATTCAGCATAAGATTGGAATTATCAGGAGAAAAGAGACAAGCTCCAAAGAGTTTCGGGAACTGGTAAGCGAAGTGGCAATGTTTATGGCTTATGAAGCAACCAGAGATTTAAAGCTGACAGATGTGGAAATCGAAACACCTTTAAAGAAAACCACAGTAAAAGAACTGGCCGGAAAGAAAATGGCAGTGGTTCCCATTCTGCGGGCTGGTCTTGGAATGGTGGAAGGTATGCTTACCATGGTTCCGGCGGCGAAAGTAGGACACATTGGTCTGTACAGAGACCCGGAAACCTTAAAACCAGTGGAATATTACTGTAAGCTTCCGGCAGACTGCGGAGAACGAGAAGTGTTTGTAACAGATCCTATGCTGGCGACCGGAGGTTCTGCGGTAGCTGCCATTACCATGCTGAAGGAAAAAGGTGTGAAGAACATTCATTTCATGTGTCTCATTGCAGCGCCGGAAGGCATTAAAGCATTGACAGAAGCCCATCCGGATGTGGATGTTTATGTTGGCGCTTTAGATGAATGCTTAAATGACCATGGCTATATTATGCCGGGACTTGGAGATGCGGGAGACCGTATTTTCGGAACAAAATAGAGGTGAAGAAGATGACAGGGAAAAGAGATGGCTATATTTCCTGGGATGAATACTTTATGGGAGTGGCCAAGCTGTCAGGAATGAGATCCAAAGACCCCAATTCCCAGGTGGGAGCCTGTATTGTAAGCCAGGATAACAAGATTTTGTCCATGGGCTACAATGGTTTTCCCATGGGATGCTCAGATGATGAATTTCCCTGGGCAAGAGACGGGGGAGAACTGGATACCAAATATTTTTATGTGACACACAGCGAATTAAATGCCATTTTAAATTACAGAGGAGGTTCCCTGGAAGGGGCAAAGCTTTATGTGTCTTTGTTCCCCTGCAATGAATGTGCCAAAGCCATTATTCAGGCAGGAATTAAAACCATTGTATATGAATGTGATAAGTACGCGGATTCCCCGGCTGTGAAAGCGTCCAAGCGAATGCTGGATGCAGCAGGGGTGCGGTATTATCAATATACTCCCACAGGGAGAAAAATTGAGATAGAAGTGTAGACTTAAAGGAGAAAATTCATGGCAAACAATAAGAAACTTGTAGAAGCGATTACTTCCATGGAGGAAGATTTTGCACAGTGGTACACAGATGTAGTAAAAAAAGCAGATTTGATTGACTATACCAGCGTAAAGGGATGTATGGTTATCAAACCTGCCGGATATGCTATCTGGGAAAATATTCAGCATGAACTGGACAGAAGATTTAAGGAAACAGGGGTAGAGAATGTATATCTGCCAATGTTTATTCCGGAAAGTCTTCTTCAGAAAGAAAAAGACCATGTAGAAGGCTTTGCACCAGAGGTTGCATGGGTAACACACGGCGGTCTGGAACCATTACAGGAGAGACTTTGTGTGCGTCCTACTTCTGAAACTTTGTTCTGTGATTTCTATGCAAAAGAAATCCAGTCCCACAGAGACTTGCCGAAAGTGTACAACCAGTGGTGTTCTGTTGTGCGCTGGGAAAAAACTACAAGACCATTCCTGCGCTCCAGAGAATTTTTATGGCAGGAGGGTCATACTGCTCATGCAACTGCTGAAGAGGCAGAGGAAAGAACGGTTCAGATGTTGAATATCTATGCAGATTTTTGTGAGCAGGTGCTGGCAATTCCGGTAGTAAAAGGACAGAAAACAGATAAGGAAAAATTTGCAGGTGCAGAAGCAACTTATACCATTGAATCATTAATGCATGATGGAAAAGCGCTGCAGTCCGGTACCAGCCACAACTTTGGGGATGGCTTTGCAAAAGCCTTTGGTATTCAGTACACAGATAAAGAGAATAAGCTGCAGTATGTACACCAGACTTCCTGGGGTATGACAACCCGTATGATTGGCGCTATTATTATGGTACATGGCGATAACAGCGGTCTGGTACTGCCTCCGAGAATTGCTCCGGTACAGGCTGTGATTATTCCGATTCAGCAGCGCAAAGGAGGCGTTCTGGAAACAGCAGAAAAGCTCAATGCTCAGTTAAAGGCAGCAGGAATCCGTGTGAAAACAGATGCCACGGATAAGAGTCCTGGCTTTAAGTTTGCAGAACAGGAAATGAGAGGTATTCCGGTTCGTATTGAATGTGGTCCCAAGGATATTGAAGCAAATCAGGCAGTGGTAGTAAGAAGAGATACCAGAGAAAAGACGGTTGTATCTCTGGATAATCTGGCCCAGGGTGTACAGGAAATCCTGGATACCATGCAGAAGGAAATGTTAGAGCGGGCAAGAGCACACAGGGACGCTCATACTTATGCTGTAACCGATTACGAAGAGTTCAAGAAAACCGTAGAAGAAAAACCAGGTTTTGTAAAAGCTATGTGGTGCGGATGCAGAGAGTGCGAAGATAAGATTAAAGAAGATGTACAGGCTACATCCAGATGTATTCCATTTGAACAGGAAACCCTGTCTGACAAGTGTGTAGTATGTGGAAAACCTGCGAAAAAAATGGTTTACTGGGGACGTGCGTACTAAATAAAAAAGTTTAGAAGAGACAGACCAGGAGGAGTGGCAGATGGTAATTCAGATTCCGGAAAAAGTAAATAAAATTATAAAGCGGCTGCAGGAGCATGGGTATGATGCTTATGCAGTGGGAGGCTGTGTACGTGACAGCCTCCTGGGACGGATTCCGGCAGACTGGGATATTACCACTTCTGCGAAACCCATGGAAGTGAAGGCGCTTTTTAAACGGACAGTTGATACCGGGCTTCAGCATGGAACGGTTACGGTTCTACTGGATAAGGAAGGCTTTGAAGTTACCACTTACCGCATTGACGGAGAGTATGAGGACAGCCGCCATCCAAAGGAAGTCATTTTTACAGGAAAGCTGGAAGAAGATTTGAAACGCCGGGATTTCACCATTAATGCCATGGCGTACAATGACCGGGAAGGTCTGGTGGATGTGTTTGGCGGAGCCAGAGATTTAAAACAGAAGATTATCCGCTGTGTTGGTGAGCCAGGAGAACGGTTTACAGAAGATGCTCTTCGGATTCTGCGGGCAGTGCGCTTCTCCGCACAACTGGGATTTATGATTGAAGAAGATACTGCAAAGGCAGCAGGGGAATTGGCGCATACTTTGAAAAAAATCAGTGCAGAGCGGATTCACACAGAACTTGTGAAACTGCTGCTCTCCCCTCATCCTGCTTATTTGCGTACTGCCTGGGAACTGGGGATTACCAAAGTGGTTCTGCCGGAATTTGATGCTATGATGAAAACCCCGCAGAAGAATCCCCATCACTGTTACAGTGTAGGGGAACATACCCTGAAGGCGTTGGAAACAGTGCCCGGGGATAGAATCCTGCGTCTGGCCCTGCTATTTCATGATATGGGAAAGCCGGAAAAGCGTTCCATAGACGAAGCTGGTATTGACCATTTTTACGGACACCAGCAGGTGAGTGCAGAGATAGCCAGAAAGGTTATGAGGCGCCTGCGGTTTGACAATGATACCCTGGATAAGGTGACAAAACTGGTTCTCTGGCATGAATGTCCCTGGGAATGTAATGGTTATTCTGTTCGGAAGGTGCTGTGCAAGATAGGACCTCAGCTATTTGAACTGCTGTTAAACATGAGAAGAGCAGATGTGCTGGCTCAGAGTACCTACCGAAGAGAAGAAAAACTGGAAAAATTAAGACAAAGCCGGGAACTGTATGAGAAAATTATGGAACGCGGAGATTGTATTTCTCTGAAAAAACTGGCTGTTTCCGGAAGAGATTTAATAGAAGCAGGCATGAAGCCGGGAAAAGAGCTGGGAGAAACCCTGGAACGCCTGCTGGAACTGGTTCTAAGAGAGCCTGAAAAAAATACAAAAGAATATTTGCTTTCCAGGATATAGGAACGCGATTCTAACCCTGTTTTCTCCTGCATAGAATGAAGAAGAACACAAGAAGTGGAGAAAAGGGGGAGAAGCAAGTGTATGATCGTGGTCTCAGTGTCCTGGAACAATATGGCCTGGAATCCACAGCCGTGTACCGTGGAAGAGGAGCCCTCATCTGCCAGACAGATCAGGGGCTTGTCCTGATTAAAGAATTTTGCGGTACGCCTAAGAAGCTGGAATACCAGGCTTGTCTTTTGTCCTGTATTGGGGAAAAAAGCCAGGTTTTGTCAGATGAGATTCTGCCAAATCAGGAAGGGGCTTACATTTCAGCAGACAAAGATAATATTTCCTATGTGGTCAAGCGCTGGTATGAGGGAAAAGAATGTGATACCAGAAGTGAGGGAGATATTTACAGGGGGATTACCGCCATGGCAGATTTACATAGAGTGATGCAACTGCCTGTGCAGGCTCATTATGTGAGACAGCCCCTGACCACAGAGTTTGCAAGACATAATGCAGAGCTTCGGAAAATCAGGAAGTTTGTCAGCGCCAAGCGGAAAAAGAATGAGTTTGAGCTGGCATTTCTGGATACCATCCGCAGATTTCTGGGACATGGAGAAGAGGCATTAAAGCATCTGGAAGCCTCAGAGTATACACAACTATATGAAAACACCATAGCCAGGGGCCTGGTGTGCCATGGAGAATTTAACCAGCATAATGTACTTATGTTACATGAGAAAAATGCTGAAAAGGCTACTGCGGTGACAAACTTTGATAAATGGGGTTTTGATGTGCAGATGGCAGATTTATATCAGTTTATGAGGAAAATATTAGAAAAACAAGACTGGGATATTTCTCTTGGAAAATCCATGATTCAGGCTTATGAGGAAATACGTCCTATTTCCAAAATGGAGAAGGAAAATCTGAAAATAAGATTTGCCTATCCGGAGAAATATTGGAAACTTGCAAATTATTATTATACCCATAATAAGGCATGGATTTCCAAAAAGAATCTGGAAAAGCTAAATCGTCTGGCGAATCAGGAAGAAAGATGGCGAAATTTCGTAGAATCTCTATAACAAAAAAACAGTGCAGCATTTGAATTTTCCACGTTAATAGTGTATAATAATCCAAGAAGACACAGCAGAAAAGCTGCACAGGAGGTAATAGAGATGGACTACAAAAAACTGTATGAAGAGTGGCTTTCCAATCCATATTTTGATGAGGAAACAAAGGCAGAATTAAAAGCCATTGAACAGGATGAAAATGAGATTAAAGAGCGGTTTTATAAAGAACTGGAATTCGGTACAGCCGGACTTCGCGGTGTAATCGGCGCAGGAACCAACCGCATGAATATTTATACGGTAAGAAAAACAACACAGGGATTGGCAAATTATATTGCGGCAGTAAACGGACAGGAAAAGGGTGTAGCCATTGCCCATGATTCCCGCCGTATGTCACCAGAGTTTGCAAAAGAGGCGGCATTGTGTCTGGCTGCCAATGGCGTGAAAGCCTATATTTTTGACTCTTTAAGACCAACACCGGAATTGTCCTACGCAGTACGGAAATTAGGCTGTATTGCAGGTATTAATATTACAGCAAGCCATAATCCGCCGGAATACAATGGCTATAAAGTATACTGGGAAGATGGCGCACAGATTACACCGCCTCATGACAGCGGAATTATGGCAGAGGTTCAAAAAGTAACAGATTATAATACTGTGAAAACCATGGATGAGGAAGCTGCAAAAGTTGCAGGCCTGTTCCAGGTAATCGGAAAAGAAGTGGATGACGCTTATATAGAAGAGCTGAAAAGTCAGGTTATTCATATGGATGCCATTAAAGCTATGGCAAAAGAGCTGAAAATCGTTTACAGTCCTCTTCACGGAACAGGAAATATTCCTGCAAGAAGAGTATTAAAAGAACTGGGATTTGAACAGGTTTATGTTGTAAAAGAACAGGAACTTCCGGACGGAGAATTTCCAACAGTCAGCTATCCAAACCCGGAAGCTGACGAAGCGTTTGAGCTGGGACTGAAGCTGGCAAAAGAAGTGGACGCAGACCTGGTTCTGGCAACAGACCCGGATGCAGACCGTTTGGGAGTTCGTGTGAAAGATAAAAACGGTGAATATCATACCCTTACAGGGAATATGTCAGGATGTCTGCTGGCAGATTATGAGTTGGGACAGAGAAAAGCGGTGAACGGAAGCCTTCCACAGGATGGAGCTATGATTTCTACCATTGTTACCACAAATATGGCAGCCGCTATTGCAAAATATTATGGTGTGAAATTCATTGAAGTGCTCACTGGATTTAAGTACATTGGACAGCAGATTTTAGGCTTTGAGACCAGTGGTGTTGGTTCTTATCTTTTCGGCTTTGAAGAAAGCTATGGATGTCTGATTGGTACTCATGCAAGAGACAAGGATGCCATTGTGGCAACCATGGCGCTTTGCGAGGCAGCAGCTTACTATAAGACAAAAGATATGACTCTGTGGGATGCTATGATTGAAATGTACGAGCGTTATGGCTATTACAAAGATGACATTCAGTCCATTACACTCAAGGGAATTGAAGGTCTTGCACAGATTCAGACCATTCTGGAGAATTTAAGAAAGAATCCACCGGCAGAAATCGGCGGTTACAAGGTACTTTCTGCAAGAGATTATAAGGCAGATACCATTGTAGATATGGAAACCAAAGAGGTAAAGGCAACAGGTCTTCCAAGCTCCAATGTTCTGTACTATGACCTGACTGACGATGCATGGGTATGTGTGCGTCCATCCGGAACAGAACCGAAGATTAAAATTTATTATGGGGTAAAAGGAACTTCTCTGACAGATGCAGATGAGAAATCAGCAGCTCTTGGCCAGGAATTAAAAAAATTAATCGACCAGATGATGTGACAACTATTCAGCCATGGGGCTAATAGCACAAACAAAAGCTGCATTAGCAGCGGAGAGTCTGTGTGACAGGCAGTTTGTGGCGCGCTGGCTGAATAGTAATAAAAAACTTTAATATGCTTGACAAACCTATAGAAAAAAGGTATAAATATCTGTAGACTGCGGAAACAGCGCAGTAAGGCAATTAGACCCAGGACAGGCTGTTGCAGGCAGTTCTGTACGGCTAAATTTATTTAGGAGGAATACTCATGAACAGAACAGAATTAGTTGCTGCTATGGCAGAGAAAACACAGTTATCTAAAAAAGATGCAGATTTAGCTTTAAAGGCTTTTATTGATGTTGTATCCGAAGAAATGCAGAAGGGTGAAAAAGTTCAGTTAGTAGGATTTGGTACTTTTGAAGTTTCTGAAAGAGCAGCAAGAGAAGGAAGAAATCCAAAGACAGGTGAGACTATGACAATCTCAGCTTCTAAGTCTCCAAAATTCAAAGCTGGTAAAGCTCTGAAAGATTTAGTAAACGCATAATCCATAGTCAGAAAGTAAGACGATCAAGCAGGAGATGTGGCATTGCCCGGCAGACAGGATGATCCTATGGCCGGATGCAGCATCTCCTGATTTTCTTTTCAGGCAAAGGAGAACAGGATGAGACTTGATAAGTATTTAAAGGTTTCCAGATTAATTAAAAGAAGAACGGTGGCAAACGAAGCCTGTGATGCAGGTCGTGTGCTGATTAATGATAAGCCTGCCAAGGCATCTGCTCAGGTGAAGGCAGGAGATATTCTGGAAATTCAGTTTGGAAGTAAAAATGTCCGGGTAGAGGTCCTGGATGTACAGGAAACCGTAAAAAAAGAAGCTGCCAGTGAGCTGTTTAAATATTTATAAAAACACAATAGGCGGTATAATCATCACTGCGCCCCCATATAATCTTTCATAAGAAGATCTGTGGGGGAGTGATGAAGTTTGGAAGAGAAAAATCATAAGGCAGAACACAGGCTTCAGCTTCTTAGACGGGAAAAGGGAAGTTTTACCGGCGTGCGGGATGTAAATTCTTTTGATGAGAAAGAAATCAGCCTGGTGACAGAGGAAGGAATCCTCACAGTCCAGGGAGAAGACCTTCATGTGACCCGGTTAGACCTGGAAAAACAGGAAGTGGACATCCAGGGACGGGTAGACAGTCTGGTCTATAGCCAGGGAGTTGCAAAATCAAAAGGAGGAGAGGGAATGCTGAAAAGGCTTTTCCAATAGCCATGAGCAATTATATGCAGCAGGAACTGGCATTTTTTTGCAGGGCCTTCCTAAGTGGAGTGATTCTTACGGTTTCTTATGATATTCTCCGTATTTTCCGTAATGTGAAGGTACACAACGTGGTACTTACAGGAATCGAAGATTTTCTGTACTGGTGTATGGCAGGAATCTTTCTGTTTTCCATGATTTACGGGGAAAATGATGGGGTAATACGCGTTTATACATTATGCTCTGCAGGGCTTGGAGCATTGGTATATTACAAAGGAATCAGCAGTCTTATGGTGAAGGGAAGTACCTGGGTGTTAAAAAAACTTGGGAAGCTTTTGGCATTACCAGTAAAACCCATAAGAAAATGGAGAAAAAGGTTGAAATTTCAACTGGATAGAGTTAGAATTTTTTTATATGAACAAAAGTCTATACAAACAATAAGAGAGCGTATTTATGGGAAAAATGGGAAGCAGAAATGTAAAAAAGGCAAAGAAAAAGAGAGCCACAAGAGCAAAACGGCAAAATAGAATGGCAATGCTGGGGATTACTTTTGTAGTGAGTGTTTTGTTTATTGGAATGATGGTCCAGGGAATGAAACTCCAGGAGCAGTTAGACGGCTATAATACCAGGCTGGAGAAGCTGGATGAGCAGTTAGAAGAAGAGAGACAGCGTACCCAGGAAATCGATGACCTGAAAGATTATATGAAAACAGACGAATATGCAGAGCAGGTTGCCAGAGAAAAACTGGGTCTTGTAAAAGGGAACGAAATTATTTTCAAGACAGAGGAGTAAGGAAGAAATCAGCAGATTTTGTCTGAAAGTTTTTTGAATCAGGGTACTGTTTTTGACAAAGTTTAAAGAGGAAAGCATCTATAATAAATTCTTGATAGCGGTTGCTTATTCAGGGAGGGAACAAGATGCAGGAATGGATCATTGCCATGCTCGTAATCAGCGTTCTGCTCATATTACGTGACATGGCAAAAACTATTTTTTCAGAAATGAAAAAAAGTGCGGCAGCTTTGGTCTACGATCAGTATCCACAAAAAGAGAAAATGCAGCGCTATGCGGAATCCTTCCAGAAACTGGCAAACAGTTTTTATGAAACGCCATACAGGAAGGAGTACCTTTCCAGTCAGGAACTGGAGGCAATGGCAGAAGAGGTGCAGGAGGGAGTGTGCCGCAGATGTCATTTGAACCAGGTTTGCTGGAAACAGCATTCCATCCAGTCCTATCAGAGAATCTATGACCTTTTGCGGATTATGGAGGAGCAGGATGAAGAGGCTCTTAGAAAGGCCAGAGCAGATTTGACAGGGGTCTGTGTAAATCAGGGAAAGCTGATGCAGGAATTACAAAGGCTGATGGAAAGAGAACGACAGAACTTAATCTGGAATAACAAACTTTTGGAAAACAGAATGGCAGTTGCAGAGCAGCTGCAGGAAGTAGCGCAGTTGATGAAAACTTTATCCAGAGATTTGTTTGATTTCGTGGAGGTGGACAGGCAGTTTCGGGAAGAAGTAGAAAAGGCTTTAAAAAAGAAGCAGATTCAGGTGGGAAATCTTTGGATGCTGGAACAGCCAGATGGCAGAATCCGGTATTATGCAGAGCTTAGAACAACCGGCAGTGGATGTATTTCAGCGACAGAGGCGGCTCAGGTACTTTCAAAACTAAGCGGAAATCGGATGATACCAAGGGCAGAGGGAAAAACAATCATAGGAAAAGAGTTTTCCATTATGGGATTTGGAGAAGCTGTGAATTTCAAAATGCTTTATGGAGCCGCTAAAATGACCAAGGATAAGGAAACGATTTCAGGTGATAATTATACCTGTACCACAGAGGAGAATGGACAGTTTTTTATGTGCCTTTCAGATGGTATGGGCTCTGGTCTGGAAGCCTGCAGAGAAAGTGAGAGTATTGTAGATACACTGGAGCAGTTGGTGGAAGCAGGATTTTCAGGAGAGACAGCAGCCAGAATGGTAAATTCGGTATTAAATCTGCGAAACCAGAATGGCAGATTTTCTACTGTGGATATTTCCATGGTGGATCTGTATTCCGGGGTATGTCATTTTCTGAAGGCGGGCGCTGCTACCACTTTTATTAAACGGGATCATTGGGTAGAAGCTATTTCATCTACCAGCCTGGCTCTTGGTTTAGTACAGCAGGCGGATTTTCAGACAGCGGCAAAAAAACTGTATGAGGGAGATTTTCTGATTATGGTGACAGATGGGGTACTGGATGCACTGCCCTGTGAATGTGCAGAAGAAACCATGAAAGAAATTATTCTTGAGACCCATGCAAATGCAGCTCAGGAACTTGGCAGGGGGATTCTGGAACGGGTGCTGACCTACAGTGAATATAAGGCAGAAGATGATATGACCATTCTCACAGCAGGACTTTGGAGGAATTAAGACAGAGAGATGAATATAGAAGAAAGAGTATTTTCCTATATAGAGAAATACAATATGATAGAAGCGGGCAGCCAGGTCATTGTCGGAATTTCCGGCGGTGGGGATTCGGTATGCCTGTTGTTTTTGTTAAGCAGATATCAGAAAAAAAATTTTTTTCATTTACAGGGGGTTCATGTAAATCATGGTATCCGTGGGCAGGAGGCTTTAAGAGACCAGGAATATGCCAGGGAACTGTGTGAAAGGCTGGGCGTGCCTTTTACAGTATATACATATTCAGTACCTGATATTGCCGGCAGGGAAAAGCGTTCTCTGGAAGAAACCGGAAGAATGGTAAGGCGAAGGGCTTTTGCCGAAAAAGCCGCAAGTCTTGGGGGAAAGACAGTGGTGGCTCTTGCCCATCATGAAAATGACAATGCAGAAACCGTTCTTCACAATCTTATTCGCGGAACCAAAGTGGCAGGGCTTGGGGGAATACGCCCGGTTCAAAGGACAGAGGAAGGGATTTCCTATGTCCGGCCATTGCTGAAAGTCACCAGGGAGGAAATTGAAACGTATTTGAAGCAGCAGCAAATCCCCTGGATGACAGACAGCAGCAATGAGGAAATGGCATATACCAGAAACCGGATTCGTCATAAAATTCTGCCGGAGATGGAAAAAATCAATCCCAGAGCTGTAAGACATATTACCCAGGCAGCAGATACCTTTCTGGCTATTGAGGAATATCTCAGAGGGCAGGCGGATAGGCTGTATAGAGAATATGTGGAGAAAAAAGAGAATGGATACTGGATACAAAAGGAACTGTTTTTGGAAAAAGAACTGATGCAGTCCTATGTGATCCGCATGGTATTGGAGCAAGTGGAAGGGAAGAAACAGGATTTAACAGCCGCCCATGTGGAGAGCATTCTTTCCCTTGGCAGAGGACGCACGGGAACTTCTGTATCTCTTCCAGGAGGGGTTCTGGCAAGCCAGGTCTATGGAAACCTTTTAATCCGGGTTCCGGCAGCAGGAAAATTACCTTTAAAGGAGTTAGAATTTGAGGTTTTTCCGTGGGAAAACCAGCAAATTCCTGAAAAAACATATACGAAATGGTTTGATTATGATAAAATAAAAAGTAGTCTTGAAATCCGGCACAGAAAGCCGGGAGATTTTCTCACAGTAACAGAAGCAGGAGGAAAGAAAAAATTAAAAGACTATATGATTGACTGTAAAATTCCAAGAGAAGAGAGGGAGAATTTAACCCTTCTGGCTGATGCAGGCCATATCCTCTGGATTGTGGGATACCGGATCAGTCAGTATTATAAAGTAACCAGTCAGACAAAAACAGTGTTAAAAGTACATGTTAAAGGAGTAGACGAAGATGAGTGAAAAAATTCGTGAATTGTTAAGTGAAGAAGCAGTAGATCAGAGAATCCGTGAAATTGGAGAACAGATTAGCAAAGATTATGAAGGAAAGAGTATTCATTTAATCTGCGTGTTAAAGGGTGGAGTTTTCTTTACCTGTGAGCTGGCAAAGAGAATTTCTGTTCCGGTTAGTATGGACTTTATGTCTGTTTCCAGCTATGGAGATGATACCAGCTCCAGCGGAGTTGTGCGTATTGTGAAAGATCTGGATGAGACCATTGAAGGCAAAGATGTTCTGATTGTGGAGGATATCATTGATTCAGGAAGAACACTCAGCCATTTAATGGAAATTCTGAAACAGAGAAAGCCAAACAGTATGCGTCTGTGTACCCTTCTTGACAAGCCGGAAAGAAGAGTTAAGGATGTGAAGGTGGATTATGTATGCTTTAATATCCCGGACGAATTTGTAGTGGGCTATGGACTTGATTATGCCCAGAAATATAGAAATCTTCCATACATTGGTGTGGTAGAACTTTAAGAATTCCGGAAAGGAGAAAGAAAGAAGTGAATAGACAGGCAAGAAGCTGGCTGCCTACGGTGTTGTTGTTTTTGGGATTTTTACTGGTTATTAGTATGGTGCTGAAACAGGCTTCCAGGAATACGGATTTCACAGAACAGGACTTTGAGCAGGCGCTTTCACAGAAGCAGGTAATTGAGGTACACATTCAGCCAAACAGAGAGGTTCCAACCGGAAAGGTTATTGTGAAAACAAAGGATGGAAGGGATAAGAGCTTCTATTCTCTGGATGTTAAGGAAATCCAGGAAATGGTAGAGGAGGCCGGTATTTCCAGAATTTATGTGGGAGAAGTGCCAAGGGATAACCTTTTTATGTCCTCCATTTTGCCTTTGCTGATTACAGGTGGCATGATTATTTTTGTGATTACCATGATGAATCGTCAGATGTCCGGAGGCGGCAACAATAAAATGATGAATTTCGGAAAAAGCCGGGCAAGGATGTCTACAGATGCAGATAAAAAAGTAACCTTTAAGGATGTGGCAGGGCTTCAGGAGGAAAAAGAAGAATTAGAGGAAATTGTAGATTTCTTAAAGGATCCTCAGAAATATACCAAGGTAGGAGCCAGAATTCCCAAAGGTGTTCTTCTGGTTGGCCCTCCGGGTACTGGTAAGACCCTGCTTGCAAAGGCTGTAGCCGGAGAAGCCGGAGTACCGTTTTTCTCTATTTCCGGTTCTGATTTCGTGGAAATGTTTGTTGGTGTGGGAGCTTCCAGAGTAAGAGATTTATTTGAAGAAGCTAAAAAAAATGCGCCTTGTATTGTGTTTATTGATGAAATTGACGCAGTTGCCAGAAGAAGAGGCACAGGTATGGGCGGCGGTCATGATGAAAGAGAGCAGACCCTGAACCAGTTGCTGGTAGAAATGGATGGTTTTGGCGTTAATGAAGGAATTATTGTGATGTCTGCCACCAACCGTGTAGATATTCTGGACCCGGCGATTCTCCGCCCCGGACGTTTTGACCGGAAAGTGGGAGTCGGAAAGCCGGATGTTCAGGGAAGAGAAGAGATTCTGAAGGTTCACGCAGCGAAAAAGCCTCTGGGCGAAGATGTGGATTTAAAGGAACTGGCAAGAACCACCGCAGGTTATACGGGAGCAGATTTGGAAAACCTTATGAATGAAGCGGCAATCCACACTGCAAAGGACGGAAGATATTTTATTAACCAGAGTGATGTGCGTCAGGCATTTATAAAAACAGGAATCGGCGCGGAGAAAAAGAGCCGCGTGATTTCAGAAGAAGAGAAGAGAATTACAGCTTACCATGAGGCAGGTCATGCGATTTTGTTCCATGTGCTTCCAAAGATGGAATCCGTGCATACTATTTCCATTATCCCCACGGGTATGGGGGCGGCAGGTTATACCATGCCTCTGCCCAAAGCAGATGAAATGTTTAACAGCAAGGAAAAGATGCGGGAACACATTGTAGTATCCTTAGGAGGCCGCGCGGCAGAGGAAATGATTTTCAAAGATGTTACAACAGGCGCATCCCAGGATATTAAACAGGCAACACAGATGGCAAGAGCCATGGTAACACAGTATGGTATGTCAGACAAAGTGGGAATGATTCACTATGGCAGTGATGATGATGAAGTTTTCATTGGAAGAGACCTGGCACATACCAGAAATTATGCAGAACAGACAGCGGCTCTCATTGATGCAGAAGTGAAGCATCTGATTGATGAGGCATATGCAGAAGCAAAGAGTCTGATTAGCCAGCATGAAGAGGTACTTCATAAGTGCGCGGATTTACTTCTGGAAAAAGAAAAAATCGGCCAGGAAGAGTTTGAAGCTTTATTTTAGACAGATTTTATGCAGAATTATGGAGGGTGTCAGGGGAAGAAAGATAGGGGTATGTAAAAAATACTCAAAAAATTCTTTCAAAAAAAAGCAAGATTGTGCAGACTTTTTCGGGGGCTCATGGTATTATAATAACTGTAAAAACCCCCCAATACATTATATAGTTTTTGCTACACCCCATAAGAAGAAATACCTTCTCCAAAAACGCCAATCGAAAGATTGGCGTTTTTACTTGCATAACATATGGTGGTAGGATAGAATAAGAATAGAGACAGTAATTCGGCAAAGCAAAGGATTCATTTAGTTTTGCAGAAAAGAGAGGATGCAGTATGAATTACGAAAACCTAGTGGATGCTAGAAAAGTTCAGGAATATGTGGCGAATATGCGTCCGAATTTTAACAAACGTGCAGTATTTAGTGATGAAACGGAAAATTATAGAACACCAGTAGAACCACAGCCGGGAGAGGCTGTGAATATCCGGATTCGTACTAAGAAAAATAACGTAGATTTTGTATATCTTATATGCGGGGAAGAGAAAAAGCAGATGAATCTTGTGGAATCAAAGGATGGTTTTGATTACTATGGAATCACCTTACAGGTGGAGACAGAGACCATTCACTATTATTTTGAGATTATTTCCGGGAAGATTCATTGTTTTTATAATAAAAGCGGCGTGACCAGGGAAGTGGATGAGCATTATTCCTTTGGCATTGTGCCTGGATTTCAGACGCCGGATTGGGCAAAAGGCGCTGTGATGTATCAGATTTTTGTAGACCGTTTTTGCAATGGGGATGCCTCTAATGATGTGGTTACCGGAGAATATTGTTATATTGATGAAAAGGTAAAAAAGGTGGAGGACTGGAACCGTCCGCCACAGGCCATGGATGTCCGCGATTTTTATGGGGGCGATTTGCAGGGAGTCTGGGATAAATTAGATTATTTGCAGGACTTAGGTGTGGAAGTGATATATTTTAACCCGGTGTTTGTTTCCCCTTCCAACCATAAATATGATTGTCAGGATTATGACTATATTGACCCTCATTATGGAAAAATTGTAGCAGATGGGGGAGAGCCTCTTCAGGACTGGGATAAGGAGAATGCCCATGCGTCAAAGTATATTCAGCGTGTAACCAGGCGTGAAAACCTGGAGGCCAGCAATGATTTCTTTGCCAGACTGGTGGAAGAAATACACAGGCGTGGCATGAAGGTTATTCTGGACGGTGTGTTTAACCACTGTGGCTCTTTTAATAAATGGCTGGACAAGGAACGGATTTATGAGAACCAGGAGGGCTATGAGAAGGGGGCTTACATTTCTGCTGACAGTCCTTACCGCAGCTTTTTCCGTTTTCATAATGACAGAGACTGGCCTTATAATCCTTACTATGATGGCTGGTGGGGACATGATACCCTGCCAAAGTTGAATTATGAGGACTCACCGCGTTTGTATGAGTATATTATGCATATTGCAAGGAAGTGGGTTTCCCCGCCGTATAATGTGGATGGATGGCGTCTGGATGTGGCTGCGGATCTGGGTCACAGCAATGAATACAACCATCAATTTTGGCGGGACTTCAGAAGAAATGTAAAGGAAGCCAACCCCAATGCTGTGATTCTGGCGGAACATTACGGAGTGGCAAAGTCCTGGCTGGAAGGCGACCAGTGGGATACGGTTATGAACTATGATGCATTTATGGAGCCTGTCACCTGGTTTCTCACAGGAATGGAGAAGCACAGTGATGAATACAGTGAGGCCATGTATGGAAACAGCGACTGCTTTATCGGGGCCATGAATTACCATATGGCGAACTTTTATGCCCCGTCCCTGATGTGTGCCATGAATGAGCTGTCTAATCATGACCATTCCAGATTTCTGACCAGAACCAATCACAAGGTAGGGCGTGTGGGAAATCTGGGAAGCCAGGCAGCAGAAGAAGGTATTAATAAGGCAGTGTTTCGGGAAGCAGTGATGATACAAATGACCTGGCCGGGAGCGCCTACCATTTATTACGGAGATGAGGCAGGCATGTGCGGGTTTACAGACCCGGATAACAGGCGAACCTTCCCCTGGGGGAGAGAAGATCAGGAACTGATTACCTATCACAAAGAAATGATACAGATTCACAAAGAGAACCGGGAGCTGGTGACAGGTTCCCTGAAATTTCTGTCTAATGACTATCAGTTGTTGAGCTACGGAAGATTTACAGACTGGGAAAAGACCGTTGTTACCTTAAACAACAGCAATGCCACAAAAATGGTAGAACTGTCTGTATGGGAGCTGGGGATTCCGCGAAATAAAACAGTGCGTTTCCGTCAGCTTATGGTAACCGGAGACTTTGGATTCAGTATGGTAAGAAAAATACACGAATGCAAGGCAGGAGTTCTGCAATTAGAAGTACCATCCCATGGAGGAATCCTGGTGCGGTGCGTATTGGAATAGAATTAGATACCGGAGTCAGGAAACTAGAAATAGATCCAGAATACGGATACAGTTTTCGCAAATTTGTCGAGTACGCTTTGAGACTACAGGCTCAAAGGGAAGGCAGACTGAGCGTAACATGTATTCGTGTTCTGGATTATTTTTTTATCTTCCAGAAAAAATGTTAGGAATCATAAAAATGTGCAATTTTATCTTTAGAGAAATATACGTATAATAAAGACAAACAAAGGAGGAGTAAACCATGAAGAAAAAAATCATTAGCGTGGTATTATGTGCGGCTATGGCAGCCGGAGTTTTGGCAGGATGTGGAGCAAAGGAATCTAACAGTAAATCAGAAAAAACAAGTGACGGAAAAACAAAAATCAGAATGACTTACTGGAACAGTGAAGATACTGTGAAGTCACTGTTAGAGTATCTGGAAAAAGAAGTTCCGGATGTGACGGTAGAATTCCAGTTTATTGACAATTCCAACTATGACACAGTGGTTGATACACAGTTATCTGCAGAGGAAGGTCCGGACATTATTTGTGAATCACCGGCATCTGCACTGAAACATGCAAAACTGGGCTATCTGGAAGAACTAGATGAGCTGGGAGCAAAGTATTCAGAAGCAGGAACCAATGTATACAGCTATGACGGCGGCGTTTACGCACTTCCGGGAATCAGTTGGTTTGAAGGAATCTATTTTAATAAGCAGATGTTTGAAGAAAACAACATTGCCCTGCCTACTACTTTTGATGAATATATTGATGTATGCAAGAAATTTCAGGAATTAGGCGTAAAACCTCTGGCAGCAGGACTGAAATCCTGGGAACCAATGCTGAAAAACTCCATGGCATTTGTTGCAGCAGAGTATCTTTCCACAGAAGAAGGTAAAAACTTTGGTGAAGAATACAGAGAAGGAAAAACAGCACTGGAAGGAAACTGGAATCCATACCTGGAAAAATGGTCTGAAATGATTACCGAAGGTATTTATACAGAAGACATGGTAGGGATTGACCACGACCAGGCATTAGAGGAATTTGCAACAGGAAAAGCAGCGATGTTCTGTTCCGGTCCATGGGATTTGGAAACCATTCAGGAAAAGAACCCGGAACTTGTGATTGATATGATGCCGTTTTATGGAACAAAAGCAAGTGATGGATGGCTGATTGGCGGACCTGGCTGTGGCTTTGCAGTGAATAAATCTTCTGAAAACAAAGAAGCGGCTATGAAAGTTCTGGAAGCAATCTCTACGGTAGAAGGTCAGAAAGCATTCTGGCAGGATAACCAGGGTGGTTCTTCTTATCTGGAAGGTGCAGAGTTTGATTTGCCAGAAGCATATGCAAGTGCTTCCAAAGCTCTGGAAGCTGGAAATGTATACTGTCCATGGAATGAATGGGGAGATGCAGCAAGCGCTCACGAAACTTATGGAACTCAGATGCAGTCTTATCTCCTTGGAGAACAGGACTTATCTACTACGTTAAAGAACGTAGATGCATCTGTAAAAGAACTGCTTGAAAAATAAAAAGGAAATTTGAAAAAGGTGCCTCTCGCGTCCAAGGTGGCGCAGAGGCATTTTTTGCCCTCAGGAGGATCATCATGACAAGAAAAAAGAAATTACGGGCAGGAGAACTGGGAAAATATTTCCTTGTTTTTATTATTCCTGCGTTAGTGGTTTATCTGGTATTCAGTATTACACCATTTCTCTACACCATTTATTACAGCTTTACCGATTATACAGATATGAATCCCATCCATCTGAATTTTGTGGGACTGAAGAATTACCTAAAAGTTTTTGAAACTCCGGTTATGATGACAGCCATTAAAAATTCAGTTGTGTATGCTATTTTACTCACTGGTTTTCAGACTATTCTGGGACTTCCTCTGGCAGTGGTGTTAAACCGGAAGCTGAAAAGCAGAAATATCCTGCGTGCAGTATTTTTCTTCCCGGCAGTATTTAGTTCTCTGATTATCGGATATTTGTGGAACTTTATTATGTCCTCTTCTGACTTTGGTTTAATCAATAATATTCTTCATCAGTTAGGATTTGGAACAGTGAATTTTTTTACTTCCAAAACAGCCCTGTATTCTGTTATCTTCACACAGATTTGGCAGTGGACAGGATGGGCCATGGTTATTTTCCTGGCAAATCTCCAGGGAATTGCGCCGGAACTTTATGAAGCAGCAGAAATTGACGGAGCCAATGGAATCCAGAAATTTTTCTATGTTACCTTACCACTTATGTGTCCATCTGTGAAGATTGTAGTGGTTACCGGCCTTATTGGAGGTATGAAAGTTTTCGATATCATTTATTCCATGACATCCGGAGGTCCTGGTGATGCAACACAGACCGTTATGACGGTTATGATGAAAAAGGGAATTTCCGAAGGTTTTTATAGTACAGGTGCTGCCTTTGGTGTTTGCTTCTTTATTATTGTGTTAGTGATTAGTGCAGTGGTAACAAAACTTATGGGGAAATGGAGTGACGCAATACAATGAAAAAAGAGAAAAGAAATCTTATTATTACGGAAATTGTTATGGTTGCCATTGCAATCATCTGGTTTATACCAATTTACTATTTGATTGTAACAACATTAAAAGGTTCTCAAGAAGCTACCTTAAATCCCCTTGGACTGCCAAGAGAGCTGCGCCTTGATAATTATGTGAATGCCTGGATTAATATGGAATTTCCAAGAGCATTTGGAAATACCTTTTTTATCACAGCAACAGCAGTGTTATTGATTGTAATTTTTGGTTCCATGGCAGGATATGCCCTGGCAAGAACCAAATCTAAAATGGGAACCAGATTGTTTTTACTGTTTCTGGCAGGCTTGATTGTTCCTTTCCAGATGAATATCGTCAGCTTATATAAGATCGTAAAGAGTTTTGGAATTATGAATACCCTGTGGTCTGTTATTTTAGTCGATGTAGCTATTAATACGCCTCAGGCGGTGTTTTTGTTCAAAGAATTTATTGAATCTACTGTTCCAAAGGAATTAGAGGAGGCAGCTTCCATTGATGGATGTTCTGTAATTCCAAGATTTTTTAAGATTGTTTTGCCTTTATTAAAACCAGTTATTTCAACGGTTGTCATTATTGTAACATTAAATATATGGAATGAATTTATGACACCTCTGCTGTTTTTACAGAGTAGGGAAAACGATGTGATTCTTCAGGAAGTAACCAGAAATATCGGGCAGTTTGCAACGGATTGGACTGCACTGTTTCCAATGTTAATGCTGGGCGTGGCACCGCTTATGATTTTCTATGTGTTTATGCAGAAATATATTATTGCAGGCGTTGCAGCAGGTGCAGTGAAAGGATGATAAAACATGAAGATTCAGAAGGATTTTGGAAATATTGTCATTGTGGTTCCTCATGAGGATGATGAAATTCTCATGTCTGCAGGGGTCATTCGGGAAGCTGTGAAAGCAGGGATTTCGTGCACCGTAGTTATGGCTACCAACGGTGATTATGAATGTTCTGATTATGAAAAAGGACAGAATAGATTAAGAGAGAGTATAGCAGGACTCCAGGTTCTGGGGCTTTCAAAAGAACATTTAGAAATTATGGGCTATGCAGATACAGGAATGCCAAGAGAGGACAGTTTTCTGACTCATTTATATGAAGAAAAGGAAGAAGAGAAATGTTATCCTTCTTCCTGTGCACAGGAAACTTACGGACTTGTGGACAAAGAGGAATTTCATAAAAAGAAATGGGGAAAACATAGTGCATATTGCAGGAGAGCTTTCAGGGAAGATTTAAAGGAAATTCTAAGAGATAAGAAGGCGGAACATATTTTTACCACTTCTCCTTATGACACCCATGGAGACCATGAAGCTTTGTATCGGTTTGTATGTGAAGTGCTGGATGAGTTAAAAGAAGAGGAAGGTTATGAACCAAATCTGTACTGTGGTTTGATTCATTCCTGTGCAGGAGATGAGGTATGGCCTCTAAGAGATACAAAGAAATTTACCTGCCCGGATGGATTAGAAGGACAGCATCCATGGGAAAAACGTTGTACTTTAGAACTTCCAGAGGAAATGAAACAGGAAAAAGGAACAGACAATTTAAAATACCAGGCATTACTGCAACATAAAACAGCATTGGAGCCAGATGCTTATGAGTTTTTAATGGCATTTATCAAAGATGAAGAAGTATTTTGGAAAATGAGGTAAAACAATGAATACAGAGAAGCAGCCAATTTATCCTATTGAGGTTTGGGATATTACAGAACAGGAATTTCAAAAAGAGAATAATTATCGCAATGAGACAACCTTCGCGCTTTCCAATGGATATATTGGAACTAGAGGTACATTTGAGGAAGCTTATCCCTTTGATATTGATACCGGATTGGAAGGAAATTTTGTTAATGGATTTTACGAGAGTGAACATATACGCTATGGAGAGGCAAATTTTGGTTCTCCTCTTCTTAGTCAGTCTCTTTTGAATCTTCCTAATTTAAAGGAAACCAGAGTGATTTTAGATGGTGAAAAGTTTTCTATGGAAGAAGGAAGTGTGGAGTCTTATAAGAGAACGCTACATATGAAAGAGGGCGTGTTAGAGCGAACTCTTGTATGGTGTTCTCCAAAAGGGAAAAAGACCAAGATCAAAGTAAACAGACTGGTTTCTTTTGCCAGAAAGAATATCATGATTATTCGCTATGAAGTCACACCACTGAATTACAATGGAAGTGTTGAATTTGTATCAAAACTTTGTGCAGATGTGGAAAATCACACCAGAAAAACCAATCCTATTGTGGATTACGGCCCTTTTGGCAGACGTCTGGAAAAGAAAAACCTTTGGGTAAAAGAAGATGGACTTTATTATGAAGGAGAAACCATAGGAAGTCACCTTACCATGGCTTGTGGAAGTGTTCATACCATTCTTTCCGAAGGGGAAGTTATAGAAGCGTCCTGGAGGTCAGAAATTGGAGACTTAGAGGCATCTATATCCTGTACTTTGGATGGCAGAGAAGAAGAAAGCATTACCTTGGAGAAATTTGTTTGTTATAGCACTCAGTTAGATATGCCGAAAGAAAAATTAGAAACGTTTGTGACACAAGAACTGACAAGAGCCAGACAGGAGGGCTATTCGTATCTGGAAGAACGTCAGAAAGAATATATGGAACGTTTTTGGAAGATTGCAGATGTGAGAATTAAAGGAAATGAGGCTCTGCAGCAGGGAATTCATTTTAATTTGTTCCATATTATTCAGTCAGCAGGAAGAGACGGAAGAACCGGTATGGGTGCTAAGGGGCTGTCTGGGGAAGGTTATGAAGGCCATTATTTCTGGGATACAGAAATGTACGTCCTGCCAGTTCTGGTATATACCGAGCCAGAGGCAGCCAGACATCTTCTGGATTATCGTTATAGTACTCTGGAACAGGCCAGAGGCAGAGCCAGAATCCTTGGACATGAAAAAGGTGCGTTGTATCCGTGGAGAACGATTAATGGGGAAGAAGCTTCTACGTATTACCCACTGGGAACAGCTCAGTATCATATTAATGGGGATATTGCTTACGCTTTGTCCTTGTATTTACAAGTGACTGGGGATGTAGAATATTTAAAAGAAAAAGGAGCAGAGATGCTCATTGAAACCGCCAGAGTGTGGGCTGATGTGGGAAGTTTTGCTGAGTGCAAGGGTGGAAAATACTGCATTTGTGACGTGACGGGACCAGATGAATATAATGTGCTGGTAGATAATAATTTCTATACAAACCTTATGGCAAGAGAAAATTTAAGAGATGCTGTAGACGCTGTAGAATATTTAGAAAAACACGCACCGAAGTGTTTGGAAGCATTAGAAGAAAAATTAGAATTTTCCAGAGAAGAGACCTTGCTTTGGAAGGAAATCATTGAGAAAATGTATTTTCCTTATGATGAAAAGCGGCAAGTTTATCCTATGGATGACGGTTTTATGATGCGTAAGCCCTGGGATGAAAATAAGATTCCTCCAGAAAAAAGAGCATGGCTGTATGAAAATTATCATCCATTGTTTATTATGCGTCACCGTATGTCAAAACAGGCAGATGCTATTTTGGGTATGTATCTTCACAGCAACTTATTTACAAAAGAAGAAATCAAGAGAAATTATGATTTCTATCAGGAAGTGACACTACATCACTCCTCACTTTCTACTTGTATTTTCGGAATTGTTGCATGCAGCATTGGCTATCTGAAAGAAGGTTATGAGTATTTCTCGCAGTCTGCCCGCATGGACTTGGATGATTACCATAACAATTTCTATGCAGGTATTCATGCAGCGAATATGGCAGGAACCTGGCAGGCCATTGTAAATGGGTTTGCAGGGGTACGCTGCCAGCAGTCAGAGCTTCGTTTTGAACCATCTATTCCAGAAGAATGGGAGGAATATGCATTCAGACTAAGATTTCGAGGAACACTTCTGGAAATTGAGATTTCCAAAAAAGAAGCTAAATTTACAGTGATAGAAGGGGCTAAAATTCAATTTTTAGTCGGTGAAAAAGAAATTATATTACAGGGAGAAGGGGAAACCTATGTGGAAGAATTATAAAGCAATTTTTTTTGACTGGGATGGAACGGCCGTGATGTCCAGAAAAGCACCTGTGGATGAGGCTGTTGAGGCTATGAAGCCATTGCTGCAAAAAGGTGTGAAACTTGCAATCATCAGCGGTACTACCATTGAAAACATAGCAGGAGGTAAACTGGAGAGTTATTTCACCCAGGAAGAGCTTGATAATCTTTATCTTGGACTGGGACGTGGAGCCTATAATTATACCTTTCATGATGGGAAACCGTATATTTTTAAAAATATGGTGCCGGAGAAAGAGGAACTTTTGACTATTCACAAGATTTGTTTTGAAATACATCAGGAATTAAAGGCACGATATGATTTTGATACGGATATTGTGTTTAGCAGACCAAATTATTGTAAGATTGACCTCATGGTGTCTAATCAGAGAGGAGAAAACCTGTTTATGCAGGAGGATGAACTTGGAAATCTCAAAGCATCACTTAAAGAGCATGGTATTACAAGTGGGCTACAAGGACTGATGAATTTGGCGAAGGAAATAGGAAGAAAATACGATGTAGAAGTTCTTCCTACCTGTGATGCCAAATATCTGGAAGTTGGAACCACAAGCAAAAGTGATAACGTGGACAGTATTTTCACCCTGATTTCCCAGGAATCAGGCATCCTTCCAGAAGAATGTACATACTGGGGAGATGAATATGTGGGCATTGAAAAAGGTATCTTTGGCAGTGACAGCTTTATGAAAACAGAAAAAACCGCCAAAGGAGACTTCTTCGATGTATCCGAAGTAAACGGCGAAAGACCAGAAGGCGTCCAGCAAATCGGCGGTGGCGTTGCTCAGTTCTTAAATTTTTTAAAAGACCAGAAATAAGCAAGTAAAGATTTTTCAAGAAAAGTTGCAATGCAGAAAATAACAATCAAGAATAGTGGTGCAATTCTGGCGAATTTGCCGAGTACCCTTTGAGACTACAGGCTCAAAGGGAGCGCAGGCTGAGTCAGAAGTGCATCACTATTCTTGCTGTACGTTTGTGTATGTGGACAATTCTTTTGCATGTATTGTTGAAAAACGCGGAAAACAAAGGTATACTAAAAGAAAATATGTGCAGAGTATACAGAAAATAAGGATGTAGGGGCTGGAAGGAAGGGAATGGAATGGGGAAGATAAAAATTTTGTTGGTAGATGATGAGCGAGAAGAACGGGAAGGGATTTCCTGGTTGATTGAAAAATATGAATATCCTTTGGAAATTATGCAGGCTTCCAATGGAAAAGAAGCTCTTCAATGTATAGAGAAAACAAAGATTGATATTTTATTTACAGATGTAAAGATGCCTATTATGGATGGGCTGGAGCTGGCAAAAAAGGTTCATGATACCAGACCAGAAATAAAGATTATTATTTTCAGCGCCTACGGAGAATTTAGCTATGCGAAGCAGGCTTTAGAAGCAAATGCAGTAAGCTATTTGTTGAAACCCATTGAGATTGAAGAATTTCAGAAAATTATGGTTTCTGTCATAGAGTCTGTGCAAAGGGAAAATGAGGAAGGACAGAGACTTCAGACTGCGGAGGTTCAGAATCGGAGAAATCTTTTGTATAAAATTTTCAGTAGTGCTAAAATTGAGCAAGAAGAGGCAGAAAAGGCAGAGCAGATTTTGAATCTGGGGACAGGAAAGCATTGCAGAATTCTGGACATTGAATTCACAGAAAACTTTTTTGAAGAACACGAAGAAATTTTCCTTCAATTTTTGAAAATGTATCTGGGAGAAAACACCTCTTATCTGGAAATGTACCCAAATGAAGCTTATGTAATGGTGCGGGATGCCCGCTTTTTTACTGGAAATGAGCTGGAAAAACAGGTACAGAAAATCCTCCGGGACTTACAGGTGAAAACCAGAAGTGAGGCAGCAGTGATTATCAGTGAAGTAGTGGAGAACGCGGAAAAACTGGAAAAACAGTTAGAGCAGATGCATCAGATACAGGCAGAGCTTTTCGGATATGGGAATCAAATTGTCAGTACCAGAGGGTATTACAGCGAAACAGAACTCTATGCGCAGGATGCAGAGAGGGCTGCAAGGCAAATGATGCAGGCCCTTGAATCCATGGACACAGAACTGATTGCCAGACAAAATGAGCAGCTTATGAAAGTGGTAGCTTCTCTTGATAAGATAAGTAAGATTTATCTCCAGAACCTGTTATATTCCATTATTAAAGCCATTTATGACAAAGTTCCAAAGATTGAGTTTGAGGAAGCTCTTGCTCTGGCAGAAGCCCTGTTTAGGGCAAAAAGCCTGAAAAATATGATGGAAGTCTATGAACAGGCAGTGGAGAAAATGCTGTCTTTTATTCAGGGAGAAGACCAGGATGAATCCAGGATTATCCAGAAGATTAAAAACCTCATAGAGAAGGAGTATGCAAAGGATATTAGTCTCAATTATGTGGCTGAGAACGTAAATCTTACTCCTGCCTATGTGAGCTATATTTTCAAAAAAGAAACCGGACAGACACTGGTAAAATATGTAACGGATATTAAAATGATGAAAGCCAGAAAAATGCTGGAAGAAGGAACCCTGAAGATTGTCCAGGTGGCAAAAACCTGCGGATATGAAAATCAGTCCTATTTTAACCGCCTGTTTAAAAATTATTATGGTGTGACACCAAAACAGTTGAGAGAGAAATTATGAAAAAATTATGGAATTGGTATTATGGAGGCGCATCCATAAGAAAGAAACTGGTAATCAGCTATCTGGTGCTGGTGCTGATTCCCATTTTTGTGCTGGGAATTTATTCCTACTCTGTTTCCAGCAAGAACCTTATGCGTCAGACCAGGTATACTATGGAAAACAACATAGATTCCATTTCCTATAGTCTGGAAAGCAGCATTCAAAGGGAAAACGACAATATTAAATATCTGTCCTATCATGCAAAGCTGCGGGAAAGCCTGGAAGGAAGTAAACATGATATGAATGCTCTGGCAAGGGAAATGAATGATTCTGTGGAGCCTACCTTCTGGTATTTTATTACCAGTGATTACAATATAAAGGGATTAGAAATTTTTTCTCCTTATGTACAGCAGCCTTTGGGAAATTTCCTGAAACCCATGAATGAAGAGGCGCAGAGATGGATGGAGAGAGAAGTCGGAAATTATAAAACGAAATGGGTGGTGAATGATGACCGGATTTATGCAGTAAGGATGCTTTTGGATGCTGAAACATCTTCCAAACCTATTGGCGTTATGAAACTGGAGGTCTTTCCAGATGAAATTACCCAGGGGCTTTACCAGTCTGACTATTTGAACAATGGAGTTGTACTTACAGATTCTGAAAATCAGGTGATTAAGAACAGAGTAATTGCAGATGAAAATCTGGAAAAAGAAATTGCTGCAAGTATTGAGAAAGGACAGGAGCCTGGATTTTACCAGACCAGGAAAACGATGTTGGCAGTTTCCGAAGAGCTGAGTAATGGCTGGAAGATTTATTATTACATTGATAAATCAGAAATTTCAGGACAGATGATTACCATATTGGCAACCACCTGTTTTGTTATGGGAATCTGCCTGGCAGCAGCAGCGGTTTTAATGAGTCTGATTTCCAGACTTTTAAGCTCCAGAGTCCTTCAGTTGAAGCATTGTGCAGAGGAAGTGAGCCAGGGGAATTTTGATTTAACACTGGAAGAGGGATATTCTGATGAAATTGGAATTGTGTCAGCCAGTTTTAATAAAATGTGCCGGAAAATCAATGAGATGATGGAAGAGATGTACCAGCTTGGTATGGAAAAGCGAAAAGAGGAGCTAAAAGCCTTGCAGGCTATGATGAATCCTCATTTTCTCTATAATTGTCTTTCCAGTATTAAATGGAAAGCTATCCGCTCAGAACAGGATGAAATTGCCGATATTACGGGGCTGCTGGCAAAATTTTACCGGACAGCATTAAACAATGGAAAGCAGATTACCATTGTGCAAAATGAGTTGGAGAATGTCAAAGCATACTTACAGATTCAGTTGAAATCTCATGAAAACAGCTTTGAAGTGATTTACAATCTGTCAGAAGAAGGCAGGGAATGCAGGATGCCTAACTTTCTGCTGCAGCCTATTGTAGAAAATGCTATCTGCCATGGCGTAGATTTCTGCGAGGGAGAAAAAGGAAGAATCAAAATTGAATATTTGTGCGAGGAAGAATTTCTTGTTTTCAATGTATATAATAATGGAGGCAAGCTAAGTGAAGAAGAAGTACAAAAAATACTAAGCACTCCTGGGAAAGGGTATGGAATCTATAACATACAGGAACGTATTCGTATGTATTATGATGAAGAATGTGGAATTTTCAGCCATCTTACAGAAGAGGGGCTGGTATGCTTTACTATTAAAATTAGAAAAATGATAAAAGAAGGAGAAGCGCTGTAAACCAACGCTTCTCCCTGCTGTTTTTTAATCAACCAATTCTGAAATAGAAATCTGTGTTTTATAACTTTTTTTTGCTCCGCCAGGAGAAGTCATAAAAATAGTTGCATATTCTCCTCCCTCATAAATCGTAAGTTCTGTTATATTATCATTTTCTCCTTCAACAGAGTCATAAAATTTTATCAAATATTGAGGCTGCATATTTTCACTTATGTTTGTGTTTTTCCAATTTTTCATATTTAAAGCAGAAATAAATTTTTTTATAGAATTTTTGTCATCATATTTTTTCAGTAATTCGTTGTTTGAAGAATTGTATACCTCTATTACTGCTACTTCTGTATTATTGCCTATAGAATCCTTTGCAACATCACCTATAGTTTTATTGGTTAAATAAATAACAGAAGATAGGACAGCAATTATGAGTATTAGCCCTAGTATGATTCCTTTGTAGAGCGTATGTTTTTTTACCTTTTTATCAATATCATTTACCATAGTAGGATTCCCTTTCAATAAAATATCAAGAGAAAGATTAAACTCATCACTTATCTTTACTAAGGTATGTAAATCTGGATAACTTTTCTCATTCTCCCAATTTGAAACTGTTTGTCTTGTTACATTAAACTTTTTTGCAAAAGTCTCCTGTGTCAGTCCTTGTTCCTTTCTGAGTTTTACAATCATCTGACCTAATTGCATTTTTGAATTCCTCCTTATAATTTCATTTTATCTTTTATCGTGAATATAACAAGCAATTAGCTTTTTACATCCTTGATTTTACCACGCAAATATTCTTTGCAGCCCTTATTTTAAGGCTTTTCCATGCTGTATTTAAAAATTTAAAGATTCGTTTCGTATAAAATTTTTGAGGATAGAAAAAAGCTCCAAATCCTTATAGCATTAGGATTTGAAGCTCCTCATTGAAGTGCCGCAGACCGGAATCGAACCGGTACGGGAGTATAAGTCCCGCAGGATTTTAAGTCCTGTGCGTCTGCCTGTTCCGCCACTGCGGCATATTACAATGGGCGATGGTGGATTCGAACCACCGAAGGCGTTGCCAGCAGATTTACAGTCTGTCCCCTTTGGCCACTCGGGAAATCGCCCACATTGCTTTGAAACAAATAAATTATATCATAACTTTTTAAAATTGCAAGAGTTTTTTTGCGTATTTTCTTTTTGAAAGGTATCAAAGTTTTGGCAAGTCGTTAAAGCGGTGATGTTTCACATGTTCATAAATAATAGAAGCAATCACCGTGATATCTTCCTGCATATCATCTTCAATCCAATGCATAAAAATGTTGTATAAAGCTCCAGAGTAGTAGTACAGTTCATATTTCGCTAAATTTGATTTTTCCAGAGGTTCTGTGACATGGAGCATGTATAAGTCAAGTCCGTAGAGAACGATTTCTGCCCGGTTGGCTTTTTTTAAGCACAATACATAATCCTTATATTTTTCCAAATACTTTAGGCAGCGGAGAATATGTTCATAGGTCTGGAAATTTGTAAAGAATTCAGGTCCTTCTAATTCAGCGGCATATTCTTTTATAATGCTGCACATGTAATCCATAAGAATATGGTCTTTGGAGCGGTAATTCCGGTAATAAGCCATGCGGGAAACACCGGCTCTTGCTGTGATATCGGTAATGCTGATGTTATTGTAATCTTTTGTGTGCATAAGCTGGAGCAGAGCCTCCATAATGCAGGATTTGGTAAACTCACGGGCAGTATTATGGGAAACAGATGTTTTCATGAACAAAAACCCCCTTTTTGTAACAGTTTTGGGACAGTCGGTTGTTTTCAAAAAAATTAAGTGTTACAATTGTCACATTTATTATACTAAGATAACAAAATTTAAAGCGAAAAGCAAGAAAGGCTGGAGAAAAATGAAGTTTGGTATTGTCAGTGACAGCTCCTGCGATTTGAATGCAGAATACACACAGAGAGAACAGGTTTCAGTAGTATCTTTTTATGTATCTTTTGATGGGGAACATTATTTAAAAGAGGGGAAAGAAGCAGGAATTACAGAATTTTATCAGAAAATGGCAGACAGTCCAGATTGTTACCCAAAGACATCTATGCCGTCGATACAAGATTATATGGATGCATTCCGGCCGTTTGCAGAGCAGGGAATGCCAGTGCTGTGTATTTGTCTTACTAAGACCTTCAGTGGTTCTATGCAGTCAGCAGTAAGTGCAAAAGCAGAAATCGAGGAGGAGTATCCGGAAGCAGAAATCTATGTCATGGATTCCCAGCTTGTCACAGGACTCCAGGGAAGTCTGGTAAAAGAAGCAGTACGCCTTAGAAATGCAGGGCTGGAACTGGATGAGGCAGTCAGGGCACTGGAAGATGTGAGAGCAACCGGGCATATTTTCTTTACCACAAAGGATTTGAAATATTTAGAGCATGGGGGAAGAATCGGAAAAGCAGCCTGCCTGGCAGGAAGTATGCTGAATATTAAACCGATTTTGCAGTTTTATGATAAAGAACTTGGTTCCACAGAACTGTGCAGAGGGCGGAAAAAATCATTGCACAAGATTATAGAAAAGTTTCTTGATTTCGTAGAAAAAGAAAAAATCAATCTGGAAGAATATAGCCTGATGACTGGCCAGGGACTGGCTGTGGAAGATTATGAAGTTTTTAAAGAAGAATTGAGAGCAGAATTGCATAAGAGAGGATTTGCCATAGATACCTGGGATGAGATTCAGATTGGAGCGACCATTGGGGTGCATACAGGACCATATCCTCTGGGGGTGGGGATTTTGAAGAAGTGTGAGAGATAAAAAGTCAGAAATGTGATAAAAAAAGGTCGGAAAATATCCTTACTTATTTGAAAAAATATGGTAGTCTGAAAGCAGATTAAGATAGCAGGAGGATATTATGGAACTGGAATTATTTACCACATACGGCACTGGGACATGGCAGGAGCAGTTTCATCAGACTGTGAGCTTTCATGAGGATCAGGGTACTGAAAATCAAGTAGTAAATCTGTATCCGGAAGTGAAGTTTGAAACACTGGAAGGATTCGGAGGGGCAATTACGGATGCTGCTGCGTATGTATATTCTTTAATGAATGAAACACAGAAAAGACAGGTGATTACCACTTATTTTTCTCCGGATAGGATGAAATACGGACTTGTGAGAATACACATGGATAGTTGCGATTTTTCTACAGAAATGTATCAGGCAATGTCAGAGGAAACAGATACAGAATTGAAATCTTTTTCCTTTGCAAGAACAGAAAAATATATCATCCCTATGCTGGAAGATGCACAAAAGGCAGCAGGTAAGCCATTGAAAATCATGCTTTCGCCTTGGTCACCGCCAGCTTTTATGAAAACAAATGGGCAGAGAACCTACGGAGGTTCTTTAAAGCCTGAATTTAGAAAGATGTGGGCGGAATATATCTGCAGATATATTATAGAGTTTGAAAAGAGAGGATATCAGGTACAGAGAATTTCTCTTCAGAATGAGCCAAAGGCTGTTCAAACTTGGGATTCCTGCATTTACACAGCAGCAGAGGAAAAAGAATTTCTTAGAGATTTTATGTATCCGGCATTGCAAAGTCATGGATTGGAGCATGTGGAAATTTTTATTTGGGATCATAATAAAGAAAGGGTCTACGAAAGAATTTGTGAAATTGTAGATGATTCTACCAAGGATATGGTAACCGGAATTGCTTTTCATTGGTACAGTGGGGATCATTTTGAAGCTTTGGAACTGGTTCGGAATCAGTTTCCAGATAAAAAAATGATTATTTCAGAAAGCTGTATCGAATACAGTAAGTTCGAAGAGGCAGACGTTATTCATGGAGCATTGCGGCTGTCTCATGAAATAATAGGAGATTTGAACCATGGAATGACAGCTTTTTATGATTGGAATCTTTTGCTGGATGAACAGGGAGGACCAAACCATGTGGGCAATTATTGCCATGCACCATTTCTATATGACAGAAATGAGAAAAAGCTGATGCCCCAGTTGTTACAACAGCACTTTGAACATTTTTCTCATTATATAGAGTCTGGAGCTGTCCGAATAGGCTATAGTAAGTACACAGAACAAATAGACGTGACAGCCTATGAGAAGCCAGATGGAAAGATTGTGGTAGAACTTTTGAACAAGTCGAAAGATATTTTTCCGGTGAATGTGAGAATCCAGGGACAAGTAGCAGAAATTTTACTATATCCAGAGTCTATTACAACAGGACTTATAGAATAAAAAAATCCTGTGGTAGTTCCAAGAAAGGAACTACTGCAGGATTTTTTTTCGGTATTCATTCGGTGTTAAGCCAGTGATATCCTTAAATAATTTAGAAAAGTAAGAATAGTTTCCATATCCTACTTTGGCGGCAACGATTCCGATGGGAATGTCAGGACTGTCTAAAAGTTCTTTTGCTTTTTCTATCCGGTATTCTGTGATGTAATTTACTATAGACTTTCCGGTTTGTTTTTTGAAAAGCCGTGCCATATAATCAGGGTTCAGATAGACCAGATTTGATAAATCTGTCCGGGTGATATCCTCTGCATAATGCTGATGAATGTAGTCGAGTACGAGATCAATTACAGAATGTTCTTCTTTGATAAAACTGCTATAGTCCAAAGCTTTTGCAATTAAATACGTCAGGTATTGCTCCATATAAGTAGAAGACTCTACAGAGCGGGTGATGAGTGAATTTATCTCATTCGTTCCAAAAAGGGTGTGAGCTTCAATTCCATTTTTCTGCAGAAACGAGAATACAATCTGTTCAATGTCCAGACGGAGACGTAGAAGGATCTCTTTATTAATTTGTTTTTTGGCGACGAGCTGGTTTAAGTACCCTTTTAAATTTTTTAAAACAGCAGAAGAATTTCTCTGTTCTAAAAAAGTCTGAAGGATATCCAGAGAAGGCGGAAGGTAGCATACCTCTTTTGGAACATAATTACTTAACAGCAGAGGGGTGTTTGTCTGGCTTAAATTGTTTTCTCTCATATTACGGAGGTCAGACAGGATGCCTGGGAGACGGAACATAGGAAGTTCCTCTGAAATACAGCAGGATACATCGCTGCTTAAAAAACGGGATATATTCTGAAATAGAGTATTCAGGCAATCAAACAGAGGATTTTGAACGTCTGCAAAATGAATATTTCCGATAATCAGCAGATATTCAAAGTGTTGCAAAGTAACAAGGGATTCCTGCATGATACAGGAATTTTGGAGAGTTTCCAGTGCAATATTCCGAAAGGAAAAATCCACCATAGAGTTTCCAAGTTCTTGCTGAAATTCAGCGTTTGGATAAATCCGAAACAAGATGGGAAGAAATAAATCTGTAGGCATATAAGGCAGTGCTTTTTGGGAAAGTTTGTGTTCTAAGACAGGGATTTCCTTCATAGCTGGATCTAGAAATAAATCTTTCCAGAATAAATCTGTGATGGCCTGGTAATTTGTAGCCCAATGTTCACTCTCTTCCTGAGTCTTGCTCCAGGCGGCGTCTTTTCGTACTTTAGCGGTAGCTTTTTCCAGAATCTGGGACAGTTTGGAAAAATCAATAGGTTTCAGAAGATAATCCATAGAGGAGAGAGAAATCGCTTTTTGTGCATAACTAAAATCTGCATAGCTGGTAAGGAAAATAAAGAGTGTGTCCATGTTGTTTTCTCTGACCCAGGACAACAAGTCTAAACCACTTTTTCCAGGCATTTCAATGTCACATACGCAGATGTTAATGTTATTTTGAGTCATAATTGTCTGAGCATGGGTAACATTACAGGCAGTATATACGCCTGTAATGTTTAGTGTATTCCAATCGATTTTTTTCTCCAGAGCTGCGATGACAAAACGGTCATCATCTACTAATAGTACATTCATATTAAAGGTTCTCCTTTTCTTTGGTAGAATATGTATCAGCAGGAAGCAAAATCATTACACAGGCACCGCCTTGTGTAAGATTAGAAAAAGTAATAGCAGTTTCGTTCTCTTCATAGAAAAGCTGAAGGCGTTTAATGGCATTTGTGATTCCAATACGGTGTCCTCCTACTGGCTCAAGACATTGAGTATGATTTAATTCCTGAAGGATATGTTCTGGAAAACCAGTCCCGGTATCTGTAATTTGAATCTGAATATTTTTGTGTTCATTTTCCTGAGAAGAGGACCAGCTTACTTCTGTTTTTATGGTGATTGGCTGTTCTAAGGTGGCAGCATGTTTGAGCGAATTTTCGATAAAGGTCTGAATCAGGATAGGGAGAATCAATACCTGTTCAGTGCCTTTTTCCGCAAAAATCTCGTAATCAAATCCATCTCCATACCGGAGCTTTTGGATTTTCATATAATCTTCAATATGTTTCAGCTCTTCCTGAAGAGGTACAAAATCTTTAGGATTTTGAAAAATGTACCGAAAATAATCGGAAGTTATCAAAGACATTTGCATGATTTCTTCATATAATTGTGTTTGTGCCATACTGTAGATGGTATTTAAACAATTGAGAAAAAAATGAGGCCGGATTTGTAGCTGCAGGTAATTCATAAGTGTTTTCTGCTTTTCCAGTTCCTTTTCGTAAATATCAATTTTTAGTTTTTTAATCTGCCGCATTAGATTTTTAAACTGGAGATTTGCCTGTTCTAATTCTATCAGTTTTGTGTCCTTTAAATCCATGATTTCAGTGGAATCATCAAAATGTGATAGATTTTCAGAGAAGGTTTTAATAGGAATCAGAACCTTACGCTTCATATAAAACATGGAAAAAAATAAAATTATAGCAACCAGCAGTACAGTACCTGCCAGAATAAATTGAATCACAATAATTTTTTCGTACACCTGCATCTTATTTAAAATAATTTGTGGATGAAACACTCCCATGGTAAGAGCTCCGCTGATAATAAGATTTGAACCTTGCACAGAGACTTTGGGAAAGGTAAAGTCAGGTTCTTTTTCTAAAGAAATTTTATTACTGCTGAGCAGGTCTTTTTGAGTAAGAGGTTTTCCTTCCTTGGAAGTGAGGGCAATAAATCCGTCATTTCCAAGATTTATTTTTTTTAGAGGATTAACAATATTGTCAGCAGAAATAAAACAGCCGGCAAAATTGTCGCCAGAATGAAAAATTTTGAAAAAGTAAATTCCAGATTTTAAATCAAGGATTTCCCATGCATCCGAATAAGACGGAAAATCACTGCTGTTTTTCATATAGGAAATTAGAGCTGTATTTAATTCGGTTAAATCACTAAGTGACATTTCATCAAAAACCTCAGTGAGTCGAAGCATACGGTTATGTTTACGGTTATAAAAGAAAATCTGATATCCATTTTCAAAAGATTCCACAAAGGTATCCACATCCCGGCGTGCTTTTTCGAAGGAAGAAATGAGCTTAAGGGAATCGTCCGTTTCCAGAATAGTCTGGACATCTGTATTCTCTGTAAGACGCCGCATCAGATACTTATTGATGGAGGTGTGTTCGGTATCAATCTGAGAGATATAAAGTGTGGTAGTATCCTGTAGGGCATTTACTGTTTGCTGACGCATGGAATGAATCACGTAAATACTGATGATGCTGTCTAATAAAACAATGGGAAGCAAAATAATCATTAAAATTTTAATAATGTAATCAATAGAATAACTGTTTGAAAGATGTATTCTTTTCATAATTACTCTCCTCATTTTTACTGTAAAATGATTATAGCAAATTTCCGACAAAATGATAACAATATTTCGATTTTCTGTTAAGAGAAAATCGACTTCATTACGCAAACAGTGGACAATACAAATCGGATTCAGGAAAACAGAAGGTCTGTTTCCTTCTATTGTTGATAAGAAAAATCAGTATAATAAATATAGAGCGGACCGCAAAAAATAAGAGTAAGAGGTAAACGAAATGAAAAAGAAAATTTTAGCAGCATGTTTAGCAGCACTTATGGTATCATCCTGTCTGACAGCATGCGGAAGTGGAAAATCTGAAGGAAAAAAAGGTTCTTCTGATGAAACATACACCGTTACTATGGCTTATGTAGGAGACAAAAAAGAGGATACCGAGAGAATCGAAGGAAAAATTAATGAGATCATGAAAAAAGACATTAATATGGAAATCGATTTGGAACCAATCAGTTGGGGCGCTTATGCAGAAACAATGAAACTGATTTTGTCTGGTGGAGAGAAGATGGACATTGTTCCGATTCTGGTTGATCAGGCAAACTCCATGGTAAATGCAAAACAGGTAGTAGACCTTTCTGAATATCTGGATAAGTATGGAAAAAATATTACAGAACTTTTAGGTGATACAACAAAAGCAGCAAATATTGGTGGCTATGTGTATGGCGTAACAACAGGAAGAGAATGGTTTTGCCAGACTTCTGCAATTATGAGAAAAGATATTTTGGAAGAATGCCAGATTGATACATCTTCTATTAAAACTTACCAGGATTTAACTGATGTTTATGAAAAGATAAAAGAAAAACATCCGGAAATGGTTATGATGGCCAGCAATACTGGATCTACACCAGATGTAAAATATGAAATGTTTGATACCCTTACAGATGGTTTCGGGGTTCTTATGAATCATGGACAGGAAACCACGGTTGAAAATTATTATGCTACAGAAGAATACAAGGATTTTGTAACAACGATGTATGATTGGCAACAGAAAGGCTATTTATCTAAAGATGCGGCTACATCTAGAGAAGGTGTGGAAAATCAGGTAAAAGCCGGCTCTGCATTTTCTTATTTCTCTCCAACTAAACCGGGATATGATACTAGAGCAAAATTATTATGTGGATATGATATGGAAATTGTACCGTTATCAGAGCCATGGGCTGGAACAGCACAGATTTCTTACTTGACTTATGGAATTAGTTCCAGTTGTACAGATAAAGATAAGGCAATGCAGTGCCTGGATTACCTGTACGGAAACAAAGAAGTGCTGAATCTTCTGAACTGGGGTGAAGAAGGTGTGGATTATGAAATAAAAGATGCCGAAAATAATATCATCGGATTCCCAGAAGGAAAAGATGAGACAAATACATATCATCTGGCAGAAGGATGGCAGTTATTCAATCAGTTTAATATGTACATCTGGGAAGGTGACAGCCCTGACATTTGGGAAGAAACGAAAGCTATGAATGAGAGTGCTTTAAAATCAAAGGCATTCGGATTTACTTATGATTCTACCAGTGTTACAAATGAATTGGCTGCACTTTCTAATGTGAAAGCACAGTATGCGGCAGCTCTTGGATCAGGGTCTGTAAACCCAGAAGAAGTTCTGCCTAAATTCCTGGAAGAACTGGAAAAGGCAGGAATCGACAAAGTGATTCAGACAAAACAGGAACAGTTGGATAAGTGGTTAGCAGAGAATAAATAGAAAAGAGAGAGAGTATGAAAAAAGCAAAGCTGAAAAAGTGGACACCATTGTACCTGATGATGCTGCCTGGGCTGTTATATCTTTTCATAAATAATTACATGCCTATGGCAGGGCTTGTGGTAGCTTTTAAGAATTATAATGTTGTAGATGGTATTTTCGGCAGTCCATGGGCAGGGCTCAGTAATTTTACATACTTGTTCAATGATGCCTGGACTATTACAAGAAATACCTTGTTGTACAATCTTGCTTTTATTGTCATTAATCTGGTTCTGGGTGTGGCATTGGCAATTTTCATCTGTGATATCAGAAATAAAAAATGCAAGACAATATACCAGAGTGCGATTTTATTACCATTTTTAATGTCCATAGTGATTGTGAGTTATATTACCTTTGCATTTTTCAGCGGGGAAAATGGTATGTTAAATAAGACCATTTTGCCCCTGCTGGGGAAAGACCCCATTTCCTGGTACACAGAGCCGAAATACTGGCCTTTAATATTGGTTATTGTGAATACCTGGAAAGGTGTGGGATATGGATGTCTGATTTATATTTCCAGTATTTCCGGTATTGACCCATCCTTTTATGAAGCAGCAGAGTTAGACGGAGCAAGCAAATGGAAACAGATTAAATATATTACCCTTCCATCTATTATGCCATCCATTATTACCTTGACACTTCTGAACATCGGAAGAATCTTTTACTCTGATTTTGGACTGTTCTATCAGGTGACACAAAACTCAGGCCAGCTTTATAATGCGACCAATGTTATTGATACCTATGTATATCGGGCACTGCTCCAGTCAGGAAATATCGGAATGGCATCTGCCGCCGGATTCTATCAGTCGATTGTTGGTTTTATCTGTGTTATGGGGGCAAATCTTCTGGTGAAGAAATTTAGCCCTGAAAATGCAATGTTTTAGGAGGCATATTATGGTTCGTAGTAAAAGTGCAAAAAGATTTGAAATACTGGCTCATACAGTAATGATTTTTATAACGGTTTGTATTGTGCTTCCTTTTATCCTGCTGTTTATGTCTTCCATTACATCAGAAACAGCATTGGTCAGAGATGGATATTCCTTTTTTCCAAAGGAATTAAGTCTTGATGCATATAAATTTATTGCGGATAATGCAGCAAATGTATTCAGGGCTTATGGAATTACAATATTTGTTACTGTTGTAGGAACAGCGATAAATCTGGCTATGTCAGCACTTCTGGCGTATCCGTTGTCATTGAAAAATCTTCCAGGAAAACGATTTTTCAGTTTTTATGTCTTTTTTACCATGCTGTTTAATGGTGGACTGGTTCCTACATATTTGATGTACACAGGGATTTTTCATATTAATAATACTCTTTTGGCGTACATTGTACCTGGATTTCTGATGAGTGCCATGAATGTTATGCTGATTCGGACATTTTTCGCAAACAGTATTCCAGATGCCTTGTTTGAAGCTGCACAGATTGATGGGGCAAGTCAGTTTCAGATTTTCGGAAAGATTGTCCTTCCTCTGGGAAAACCGATTTTGGTTGCAATGGGTCTGCTTTCAGGTCTTGGGTACTGGAATGACTGGACAAATGGTTTGTACTATGTAAGAGATACACAGCTATATGGAATCCAGAATCTGTTGAATAAGATGATTACAGATCTTACTGCATTGACACAGAACGCATCAGGGGCGTCTACAGCAGCCCTTGCGGAGATTCCGTCTGCGTCTGTAAGAATGGCTATCGCATTTGTAGCAATGCTGCCAATCTTATGTCTGTATCCGTTTTTACAGAAATACTTTACAAAAGGAATTGCACTTGGTGCAGTAAAAGGTTAAAAAAAGCTGCTATTGTCATTACTTGGAAGAAGTGTGACAGTAGCAGTTTTTTTAATAGAGATATACTTTTTTACTTATCCATGCTATACTTCTATTATAGGATTCCTCTGCCAAAGTGGAGGGAAATATATGGCAGAACGAAAATTTCAAGACCTTACGATTAAAAACAACTTTATGTTCGGGGCAGTGATGGCAGAGCCAAAGAACTGCAAGGGAGTCATAGAGCTGGTACTGGGAATAGAGGTTGACTATGTGGAAGTGAGCAGGGAAAAAAGCATGGTCTACCACCCGGAATATAAAGGAGTACGGCTGGATGTGTATGCAAAGGATGAAAATAACACAAGATATAACATCGAGATGCAGGTAGCCCAAAAGCCAGCCCTTGGCAAAAGAACCCGCTATTATCAGAGCCAGATGGATATGGAACTTCTTTTGACGGGAAATGAATATAAGGAGCTGCCGAACAGTTATGTTATCTTCATCTGTGATTTTGACCCCCTTTGGAAAAAGGAAATACCGCTACACATTTCAATCGAAATCTAAGGAAGACAAAGAGGTGGATTTAGAGGATGGTCGCTGCTGTGTGTTTTTAAGCACCCATGGCGAGAATGAAAACGAAGTACCAAGGGAACTGGTAAACTTCCTAAAATTTGTGAAAGCAAACCAGGAGGAGAGCCAGAAAGATTTCCAGGATCATTTTGTGAAACAGATTCAGGATTCCATCCGCTGGATCAAGAGCAGCCGTGAAATGGAGGAACGCTTTATGATTTTTGAGGAAATGATGAAGGATGAGAGGGAAGCCGGAAAACGGGAAGTCAGACAGAGCACTGCTTTGAACATGCATCAAAAAGGTTACCCAGATGAAGTAATCGCAGAAGTGCTGGAAGTGGATGTGGAAACAGTCCTGGAGTGGATTTCTGAGTCAGAATCTGCAACAAAGTAATTACAAATCATGTATCGAAACGAATCATTCTAAACATTCCCGGAAAGTGTAAGGACTACAACTTCCGGGAACAGATTTAAAATCATGCCGGTTCAGGCAAATATCAAATTCAAGAAAAATGAAAATGCAGAGGAATCCTTAACTTTTTCAGTATAAATCTTGCAATTGCATTGGATTTGTGCTATTATTTCTGTAAGCAAAAGTAAAAGGGAGTAGCTTAACATCTTTTACAGAATGTATATTCAGTTTGGTAAAAGATGGTTTTGTAATCGTCATCCGGTATCGCAAGATACCCGTAGCAAATGAGAAAGCAAGACTTTTATTGTGGCAGAGGTCATGATAAGGGTCTTTTTTTATTACATCAGGATCTCTTCCACAGATACTTGCTAGGTACAGAAGGAGGATATTTATGTGTAACGAAATCATGAAAAAAGAAGTGCAGGAAGCTATTGCAGCAGGAGAAAAGGCATTGAGAAGCCTGTATGCAGCAGAAGAAAAACTGAAAAGTGCAGGAGACTGGGGGCTATTTGATATGTTTGGAGGGGGCTTTTTCAGCAGCTATATGAAACATTCCAAAATCCGGGATGCAGAAGCTTTGCTGGAACGTGCCAAAGAACACCTGCTGGTTTTTCAAAGAGAATTGAAAGATGTAGGTGGGGCATTGAATTTACGGATAGAGGTTGGAGACTTTCTTACATTTGCAGATTTCTTTTTGGATAACTTTGTGGCAGACTATCTGGTACAGAATAAAATTAAAGATGCCAGAGAAGATATTGAAATTGGAATTTACCATGTAAAAGAAATTTTGAATGAGCTGTATAGAAGAATGGAGGCGTAAAAGATGGGATGTCTTGGAAATTTGCTATGGTTTGTGTTCGGTGGTGCTGTAAGCGGTTTGAGCTGGGGATTGATGGGATGTTTATGGTGCATCACAGTCGTTGGAATTCCGGTTGGGCTGCAATGTTTTAAGTTTGCAGCTTTGAGCTTTTTTCCTTTTGGAAAAGAAGTGCAGTATGGAGGCGGTGCCGGTTCTTTTCTTCTGAATATTATCTGGCTGTTTGTTTCAGGCCTTCCTTTGGCACTGGAACATCTTGTCATTGGTGTAGGACTTTGTATTACCATCATAGGAATTCCTTTTGGATTGCAGCAGTTTAAGCTGGCAAAACTGGCTTTGATGCCTTTTGGGGCAGAAGTGTATTGATAAAAATTAAGAAATGGAGGAACGCTTTATGATTTTTGAGGAAATGATGAAGGATGAAAGGGAAGCCGGAAAGCAAGAAGGAAGACGAGAGGGTAAACAAGAAACTCAACAGAACACTGCTTTTAACATGCATCAAAAAGGTTACCCAGATGAAGCAATCGCAGAAGTGCTGGAAGTGGATGTGGAAACAGTCTTAGAGTGGATTTCTGAATCAGAATCGGCAACAAAGTAATTACAAATCATGTATCGAAACGAATCATTCTAAACATTCCCGGAAGTGTAAGGACTACAACTTCCGGGAACAGATTTAAAATCATGCCAATTCAGGCAAATATCAAATTTAAAGAAAAAGGAAAGAGCAGAGGAATCCTATATAAGTATCTTTTTTATGGTAAATCGTTGAAGAATTTTCAAGAATAGGATATAATCTATCCATGAAAAAGAACGTAAGAGGGAGGAAATATGTCAATGGATCTTTCATATTTTCAGGATTATCATAAAAAAGTCATAGACAATTGTTCCAAGGTTATTGTGGGTAAGGAGGATATGATTTCCCTTGTGCTTACCTGTTTTGTATGTTCCGGGCATGTGCTTTTGGAGGATATTCCAGGAACAGGAAAGACCATGCTGCTGCGGGCTTTTGCAAGAACTGTGGGCAGTGATTTTAAGAGGATTCAGTTTACACCAGATTTGGTTCCCTCTGATTTGACAGGGATTAATTTTTATAATCAGAAGCAGGGAGAGTTCGAGTTCCGCCCAGGTCCTTTGTTTACGAATATGGTTCTGGCAGACGAGATTAATAGGGCTACACCGAGAACTCAGTCCAGTCTTCTGGAAGCCATGGAAGAACATCAGATTACTGTGGATGGGGTGACGAAGAAACTGGAAGAGCCTTTTTTTGTCATGGCTACAGAAAATCCGCTGGAGTCTTACGGAACCTTTCCTTTGCCGGATGCACAGGTTGACCGGTTTTTCATGCAGCTCTCTCTTGGTTATATGACAAGAGAGCAGGAGATGCAGGTGCTTGCCAGGCCATCTGCAATATCGATTCTGGATACGCTTCAACAGGTGGTTACCGCACAGGAAACAGCATATGTCCGGAGCCATTACCAGGAGGTACAGGTGCCTGGGGAAGTGCTTGGATATCTCATGGATATCATTGAGGCTACCAGAAATGAGAGTAATTTTGTCCGTGGGGTATCAACTAGAGGTGCACAGGCACTATACAGTGCAGCACAGGCTACGGCAGCTTTTGCCGGAAGGGATTATGTGATTCCAGAAGATGTAAAGTCCATGGCACCCCATGTATTGAGCCACCGTATTTCTCAGGGCAGCCAGAGTGCCGCATCTGCTGCAAAATTCCTGCACCGCATATTGGAGCAAGTGCAGGTACCTCTGGAAAGCCTATGAGCTTCGTATTTGTAATCTTTTTGGTTCTTGCCGGATTTGCACTGGAAGCGTGGATGAAGAAACATGGGTTACGCAATATTTACAGTACCTACGGGCCGGAAGAAAACATCGTAGATACCGGGGAAACTTTTGGTATCAAGATCCATGTGGAAAACCGCAGCAAATGGCCTGTTCCCTATGTGAAAATCAACATGTATTTTCCAAAAGATATCAAGGTTACAGGTGGCAGTTTTCGTTTTTCAAAAGAAAGCGGAAGAGGTGGCGGCCTGGTGGAAACTTCTGTCTGGATGCGGCCCGGACAGAGGATACAGATGGAAATTCCAGTTACCATTGCCCAGAGAGGCAGGTATGTGCTTTCCCATCCTAATATACTAGGCGGGGATTTTCTTGGACTTTCTGAGACAAGGCAGGAAATCAAGATTTTTCGTGAAGTCATTGCTGCACCTGAAGCACAGGCAGATGAAAAAACTAGGGAATTGCTTGGAAGTTTTCTGGGAGATTATTCGGTACAGCGGTATTTATATGAAGACCCGGTGATGACTGCCGGATACCGGGAATATACGGGGCGGGAACCTATGAAGCAGATTTCCTGGAAACAGAGTGCCCATAGCATGGGGCTGATGGTCCGGGAGTATGACCATACAGTAGAGCCGGTGCTCACACTCTTGCTGAATGTGGAAACAGCACAGGAGAGAAAAGAACCAGTTTTGGAAACGTGCTATAGCCTTGCACGTACGGTATGCCAGGAATTGGAAGACAGAGGAATCAAATATGTATTTTGTACTAATGCTGCCCAGGCTGGTGCAGTGGGCGGTTCCCATATGGTACGGGAAGGGCTTGGACATCAGCATTTCTTAAAGGTGCTGGAATGTCTGGGGCGTGGTCTGTATCATCCGGCATTTTCCAAGGAAAAACTGCTGGAACTTTTGGGACAGGATATTTCGAGAGGCGTGATGATTATTACTCCTTTCCACGAGGATTTTCGGGAATGCGGGCAACTTCGGAAGATAGAAAAGATGTTTGGGAATGGAATGTTGATGCTTTTTGGATGTGAAAGGGGAGGTGCTGAACATGATCTGGATGCATAGTCTTCGCATGTTTGCAGACTTGTCTTTTTTTGGAATGTTTGCAGGAGCAGCCGCTTCCTATTTGTTGCAGAGAATAGGCGGAATGGATACACAAATTTTACCAAGAAGCATCTTGGGGCTTGGAATCCTCAGCCTGATTTACGGCATTTCTTTTATATACAGAGAAAAAGGGAAAAAGAGGTTTTTTCTTTTTCCGTTTCTTGCACTTTCTTTTATGGGAGCGGCAGGCTGCTTGGCAGAACTGGTGGTTTTGGTTCCGGGTGCTGCCTATGTGGCTACCATGATAATAAAAAGAGAATATCCACTGTTTTGGAGCAGGCAGGCGGATCTGTTTCAGGCATTTTGGAAAGCTGCATTGATTTTGGGAGGTTTTCTTCTGCTGCTGGGACAGTGGAAAATTATTTTACAGATTACCTTGCCATTGGCTGTCTGTACAGCCGCAGGACTGATTCTGCTTCTTCGTTCCCTCCGCCATGAGCCCAAGGTGTATCTTGGCAGAAAGTTTCAGATTGAGAATGTGATTGCAACAGGTCTGTTCTTTTTTCTGTTTTTTGTACTGAGCAGTCCATCTGTTATCCGTGGAGGTGCTCTTGTTTGCCAATGGTTCTATCAGCAGATTCTCTTACCGCCTCTTTTGATTCTGGTAAGGCTCATGGGATTTCTGATTGGGATGCTTCTGGAGGGAATCCTTTGGTTTTTGTCCCTCTTTTCTATTTCCAGACAGATTGCAGAGCCTTTGGCACAGGCATTAAAGTCAGGAGAGGAGCTATGGAAACCGGCATTGGTAAGTCAGGCAGGTGGAGAAAACCTGATTTTTTCTATAGTACGTGTAGTGGTAGTTTTATTTGTGGCGGTTGGGATTTATTTCTTTTTCCGCTGGCTTGCCAGCTACAAAAATGAAGACCAGGGAGAAATTATGGGGTTTTCTGTTGAACAGACTGGTATGAAACCTACGCAGCACAAGACAGGGAAATCAGATTCCTTCTGGGTGCGTCAGATTCGCAGGGAATACCGGAACTACATGAAACTGTGCCAGGAAAAAGGGATTTCTATTAAAGCCAGTACCACCAGCTGGGACTTGCAGGAAAACCATGAGAGGAATCCTCAGATTTGCGGACAATGTCAGGAGTTACGCCAGATTTATCTGGATGCCAGGTACGGTCAGAGAGCGGATTTTCAAAGTGCGAAAAGATTCCGGGAAGTGTATAAGGAGATAAAAAAGAAGCTGTGAGAACCAGGATGTGTGGGTTCTCACAGCTCCTTTTTGTGGTTTTATCTGCGGTACCGGTTAAAGCAGGAGTAAATTTCCTGTTTCCTTGGCCGTGCAAGGCCGCAGGGGGTGTAGGAGGAGCTACATACACTGCCAAGTCCCTGGTTTTTCAGCTTTGTTTCCAGTGCTTCTACAATCTGTGAAACAGTCTTTTTGTTGTCAATGAGATGTTCTCTTGCATATTTCAGCAATTCCCCAAGAGCAGCGGTCTGTTCCTGGTCAGCAAGCTGTTCGATATAACGCAGATCCACGGTTTCTTTTCCAATAGAAAAAGAGTCTTTGCTATGAGTTTTTAACTTCAGTTCTTTGTAAGCATCGCGTTTCACAGGCGGGGCGGACATGATCCGCTTTGCCTGTGGCAGGTGAAAGGGGGATACATCTGATGCTGTCAGTGGGAAATCTTTGCACATAGCTTTTACATTTTTCGTAATGTCCAGAGCATGATAATTGTCCATCTGGATAATGGTATCTGCAATGTGGAAGAACGCCCCGGAACTTCCGGCTACCAGAATTGTGGAAATTCCTACCTGTTCAAATAAATCTCCTGCACGCTCCAGAAATGGAGTGATGGGTTCTTTTTCCCGGCTGATAACCTGCTGCATGAAAGTGTCCCGTACCATAAAATTGGTGGCAGAGGTATCTTCATCCAGCAAAAGAAGCTGGATGCCTGCCTCTATACCTTCTGCAATCCCGGCAGCCTGGGAGGTGCTTCCGCTGGCATCCAGGGTGGAGAAGCAGTGGGTGTCTTTTTTATTCGGCAGGTCATTGATGAACATGGAAATATCTACATCCTTGATAAATCTTCCGTCTTCGGAGCGGAGCTTTAAAGCAGTGTCATCTGTAATTACATACTCTCTGCCATCTCCATGGATGTGGTTATACACGCCTGCCTCCAATGCATTTAACAGAGTGGATTTGCCATGGTATCCCCCTCCGGCAATGAGGGTGATGCCCACGGGAATCCCCATTCCTGTTATGGTACCTTTATGGGGAAGCTGCATTTCTACCCGCAGAGAAGCGGGAGAGGAAAAGGGGACACTGTTTTTCATAGGTTTCTGGGAAACACCGCTCTGTCTTGGAAGAATGGCGTTGTTAGCAACAAAGGCTGCCAGATTGCGTTTTTTTAATTCCCTGCGGATGTATGCCTGGTCTTCCGCCAGAAAGATTGCGGCTTCTACTTCCTTTGGGTTTAAATTTTTATAATAAAGAGCCTTTTTCACACAGACAGGAAGAAAATCAAAAAGGATTCTTTCCAGTTCTTGTGCGTTAATGGTTCTTCCGTTTGCAGGAAAACCGACACAGAATCGGAGAATGACTTCTTTTGTTGTGATTTCGCAGGCAGTACGCTCCAGGATTTCCTGACCGCAGACAGTAGAAGTGATTAGACCGCTTTTGCCGGAACCTTTGGCACGAAAGCTGTAAGAGCGGATTTGTTCCTCAAATTTACGGAGAATCAGATCCTGAAGGGCAATCCTGGTATCTGAGGAGGCAAAGCAGAAGTCAGGAAAACCAGCCTGTCTGCCGCTTACCCGTACGCTTAGATGAGACGGAGAGGCAAAAGGGTCGCCCTGTACGTGATCAATGGTCAGCACATGGGTGCCAAAATCATAACTACCTTTTAAACTTTTGTAGGCAGGATAATTCTTTCGATTTATGGAAGCAAGCATTTGTTTTAATTGGATTGAAGTTGACATAAGATATACAAGTCCTTTCATCACAGATAAATCTTTAAACAGAAACAAAAAAGCGGAAATCCCAAAAAGAATTTCCGCTTCAAATACGTGCGTTAGAGGATTCGAACCCCCGACCTTTTGGTCCGTAGCCAAACGCTCTATCCAGCTGAGCTAAACGCACATGTTATTTACTGTTGTGCCTCACAACAAAAAAGATTATATGATAGAAAATTGAAAATGTCAACACTTTTTTTGAAAAAAATTATTTTTTTAGAAGGAGATTTTTTTCTGGAAGATTTCCTCAATGCGTGATAAGATGGAAATAGAAAAAACATAAGGGAGGGAATTGCATGGTTTGGAACAGAATAGACCTGAAAAATTTTGCCAAAGATTCCATGAGAAAAAATTATGGAGCCTGTGTGTTGGCAGCTTTTTTGATAAGCCTCGTTCTGGGGTTGGATGCGGGCACCTTGAGTCAACTGGAAGATTTTGAGATGTATATTCCAGAAGGAATTACGGTTACTGTGAGCTGGATGACTTTGCTGATTGCCATATTTGCAGGAAACGTGTTCACTGTTGGCTGCTGTCGGTTTTTTGTGGAAAACAGAGAATATCGGGCGCCAGTATCCAAAGTGTTCCATGGATTTCAAAGTGGGCATTACACCAATGCGGTGTGGATTATGTTTCTTAGGGACGTGAAGATCGTTCTTTGGACGTTTCTTTTCATTATTCCAGGTATTGTGAAGACCTATGAATACCGTATGGTGCCTTATATTTTGGCAGATCAGCCGGATATTTCAGCTAGAGATGCTTTTGCCATATCCAGGGAAATGATGAGGGGACAGAAAGTGGACGCTTGGATTTTAGATGTATCCTTTCTTGGATGGTGGTTTGCTGCTACATTTACCTGCGGACTTTTGGGGATTTTCTGGACAGGGCCTTATGTACATGCCACCAATGCGGAATTGTACGCAGTCCTTCGGGAGAATTGGATGAGAAAACAGAATATGGGGCAATTTTATGGAACACAGGGGGAGACATTTTAAGTATTTGACTAAGGGGAGAAAAACATGGAGAATGAACTTACATTCCGTACCTCAGTGGGAGGGTATCGGAAAGACGAAGTAATAGAATATGTGGAAAATTTAAATGATGAGATGTTCCACATGAAGAAAACCTATGAAGATGAAATTGGCAGGTTGAGAATGAAGGTGCAGGAACTGGAAACCTTGCTACAGCAGGAGAAAAGTGAGGCCGCCCAGCTGGAGGGAGAGCAGCATGCCAAAATTGAAAATCTGGAACAGGAGAATACAAATTTAAAAGAGAATCTGGATACTGTCACAAAAGAGCTGGAGCAGGTGCGGATGCAGTACCAAAAGACAGAGGAACAGAGAGACAGGGAAGCCAGAGAAAAACAAAATATTAAGGAGAAACTGGCAAAAGAAATTTTACGTCTTCGCGCGGAGAATCAGGTCCTTCGGGAGAATTGGAAAGATGCAGAAAATCGAGCTGGCTGTAAAGAGGATTATGAAGCAGTAAGGGAGGCTGTTTCAGAAGCCCAGTTTAAAATTACAGAATATGTGAACATTATCAATAAAACCCAGGAAAGTTTGGGAGAAACTTACCAGCGAATGAATGGTATTAAAAAGAAAATTGCAGAGGAAATTGAAAAAGCAACAAAGAAGAAATAAGGAATTACTATGATTGAGATATTAGATGGAATACATGAAACCATTAATTATGGAGATTCTCTGGGACTTAGATTGTATCATAATATAGAATATGAAGATTATCCGGAACACTGGCATGCAGGTATTGAAATAATTATGCCTATCCGGGAGGGGTACAGGGTGATTTCAGGAAATGAGGTGTATGATTTGGGTGAGGGAGACATTATCATTTTGAATACCAGTGTACTTCATTCTTTGGAAGCGCCGCCCACAGGAGAGCGGGTTATTTTGCAGTTTAGTATTTCCTTACTACATTCATTAAAGGAAATGGAAACACTGCTAACTTTGTTACCGCCAATCACCTGTCTTAGAAAAGCGGAGGAAGATAGTGGAATTTATGTTTATGTGAAGGAACGGATGGATCGGATCATTGAGGAATATAAGGAAAAGCAACCTTTTTGTGAGGCAATGATTTATGCAGATTTAATTAATGTGTTTGCAGCCCTTGGACGTAGAGCTACAGAGGGAATGTATGACAGAACCAAAGGGCAAGAGGGAAACACCACTGTGAAACAAAAGGAATATATGGAAACCGTATTAAATGCCTGCAGTTATATTAATCACCATTATCAGGAAAATATTACACTAGAGCAGGTAGCATCTATCAGTGGTTTTTCCAAATTCCATTTTACCAGAATTTTCAAACAATGTATGGACATGACATTTTATGAATATCTGAATGAGAAGCGGATTACGAAAGCAGAGGAGCTTTTGTACACCACAGTGCTGAGTATTACGGATATTGCTATGAATTCGGGATTTTCATCCATTAGTGCATTTAACAGAACTTTTAAATCTATCAAAGGGTGTTCGCCTAGTGAATACAGAAATAAACTTTATATTTGCCCAAAGGATACAGGAGAAGGGTAAAATTGTAGAATGAAATCAGAATCAGAGCACAGTCTGGAGGCAGACCGCTCTGGTTCTTTTTTGTGCTGAAAACATCGCAACAAATGCAAGGAAGAAGGCAAGATTTAAGAAGTGAAAATAAGGAGGAAAGGATAAGATGACGATAATGGGTATTTTATAAGAAAAACATGCGAAAGGATGGGGGATAGGAAAACATGAAACTGCCAAAATTATTTCAGGATGGTTGCGTGTTGCAGCAGGGAGAAGGAACCAAAATATGGGGATTTGGAGAACCTGGGATGCAGGTAAGTGTTTGTATTCAGGAACAGCAGATTTTTGGGAAAATCAGTCACAGTGGACGATTTGAGCTGGAACTTCCAAGACTGCTTCCAGGCGGACCATATGCGCTGACGATTCAGGAAGAAACAAAGGGAAACACTCAAGTTTATCAGGTATTTGTAGGAGATGTGTTTGTGTGTGCAGGACAGTCAAATATGGAGCTTCCTATGCGTCGGGTAGCTGTGCGTTATCCGGAGGAATTTGAAAATGGAGGTTGTGAGGGGGTTCATATCTATAAGGTCATGGAGAATCCGGAATTTCAGCAGACCCTGCAGGAGCATAGAGAGGCAGCCTGGCATACCTGTGGGAAGGAATATTTGGAAGAAGCTTCTGCTATGTCTTATTTTCTGGGGAAATATTTATATGAAAAAAGGAGAGTTCCTATTGGAATTTTGAATTTAAGTCTTGGAGGAACACCGGCAGAAGCATGGATAAGTAGAGAAGGTTTGAAGGATTATCCGGAACTTTTGGAAACTGCCATAAAGTATGAAGATGAAGAATTACGTACAAAGATTGTAGAGAAGTATGAGAAAGATATCTGGGAGTGGCATAAAAATTTAGAGATACAAGAAGCAAGTACAACAGCAGGGAAACAAGGCGTTATCCAGATCCCAGGATGTTTTAAAGAGCAGGGATTACTTGGATTTTGCGGAGTGATATGTCTTTCCAGAACCTTTCAGATGCCAGAAGGTGCAGAGGAGGAGACTGGACTTTTGCGTTTTGGGACATTGGTAGATAGTGACAAGGTGTTTATTAATGGAGTATTGGTAGGAGAAACTGGTTATCGCTATCCGCCAAGACGTTATCCGATTCCAAAAGGCGTGTTAAAAACAGGGGAAAATCACATTGCTATTCGCCTGGTGTGTCAGGAAGGAGATGGAAGAATAACCTCTGGAAAAAATCATGACTTAGTATTGGAACAGGGGAAGAAAATTCTGTTAGATGGTCAGTGGAAATATGAGATAAAAGCAACATCAGATCCAGCTCCAATACAGGAGTTTCTAAATCGCAAGCCCGCATGTTTGTTTCAGGGAATGGTAGCTCCATGTATCCCATATTCCGTGAAAGGTGTGGTTTGGTATCAAGGGGAATCCAATGACAGACATCCGGAGCAGTATGAAAGCCTGTTACAGTCTTTAATCTTGGACTGGAGAAAACACTGGAAGCAGAAGAGCCTGCCCTTTGTCATTGTACAGTTGCCCAATTGTGGGATTGATATTGCTCCGGGAGAAGCCTGGCCTCTTATTCGGAGAGCCCAGAGCAAAGCAGTTCGGTTACCGGATGTAGCAGTGACTGTAAATCTGGATATTGGAGAAGATAATGATTTACATCCTTTAAATAAAAAAGAAGCAGCAAGAAGAGCTGGGCTTGCCCTGGAATATTTAGTATATGGGAAAAAGATATCCTACCAGGGACCGAAAGTGAAAACTGCATTTTGGGATGAAGAGTCAAGAAAACTGGTGCTGAAATTTGTTACAGGAGACGGTGGAGAGTTGAAGGTACTGGAAGGAGAAACACCTGCAGGATTTGAAGTAGATACTGGTGCTGGGGGTTTCCAAAAGGCGGAAGCGTGCATAGAGAAAGACAAGGTCTTTTTGGATTGTGGAGAAAGACAAGAAATTAGACGTGTTCGATATGCTTGGAGTTGTACACCAGGCAGAAAACTTTTGTGTAATCAGGCAGGACTTTTGGCCGAGCCTTTTGAACTGGAAATTTCAGGGGAAACGAGGAGGAGAAAGTATGAAAACGTTATTTAATGACGGATGGGAATTTACAAAACAGCCGTTACATACTACTTATGAGGCAATCATGGAGAAACAGAAAGAGTTTGAACCAGTGGGGCTGCCCCATGATTGGCTTATATATCAGACTGGAAATTTGTATGAAGACAGTACAGGATGGTATCGAAAGCGGTTTATCTGGAGTAAGCAAGAGAAGGAACTTGTGTTTTTAAGGTTTGACGGTATTTACATGGATAGCAAAGTTTATGTAAATGGAAAAATGGTAAGGGAATGGAAGTATGGGTATTCTGCTTTTGAGACAGAAATCACAGAAAATCTTGTAAACGGTGAAAATGAAATTTTGGTATCAGCAGATTTTCAAGCTCCAAACAGCAGATGGTATTCCGGAGCTGGAATTTATCGTAATGTATGGATTCGTAGAACACCTGTGGAGCATTTTGTTGCAGATGGAATTTATTTTTCAGCAAAAAAGGAGACAACAGAAGAATGGAGCATTTCAATTCATACGGAAGTAGAAGGACAGGATCTCTATGTGGAATACGCTTTGCGAGAAAAAGGAAGTGAAATCTGGGAACCGTTAACTGGGAACAGAGAGCCATTAGAAACGGGAGAATATTTCAAAAGCAGTATTAATAATCCTAAAATATGGGATGTAGAACATCCATTTTGCTATGAATTAGCAGTTACTTTGAAGAAAGACCAAGAAATTTTGCAAAGGGAAGTTCAAACAGTTGGATTTCGAACTCTGGACTTTTCTCCGGAAACAGGTTTTTCTTTAAATGGAAGGAAACTGAAGTTAAACGGTGTTTGCGAGCATCATGATTTAGGGTGTCTGGGAGCTGCTTATCATAGCCAGGCAATGAGACGAAAACTGGAAATTTTGAAAAAAATGGGGGTTAATGCCATCCGAACCGCCCATAATATGCCTGCTCAGGATCTTATGGAACTTACAGATGAGATGGGTATTTTAGTAGTATCCGAGGCCTTTGACTGCTGGGAATCACCTAAGAATCCCTATGATTATGCAAGATTTTTCCCTCAGTGGTATCAAAAAGATGTAGAGAGCTGGATTCGTAGAGACAGAAATCATCCAAGCCTGATTATGTGGAGTATTGGAAATGAGATTTATGATACCCATGTGAGCAGCACAAAAGGAAAAGAATGGATGGAAAAACTTATAGCAGAAGTACGTAGATATGATTCTTTGAAAAATGCTGCGGTTACTTTGGGATCCAATTATATGCCATGGGAAAATACTCAGAAATGTGCGGATGTTATAAAGCTTATTGGTTATAATTATGGAGAAAATTATTATGAAGAACACCATGAAAAGCATCCAGATTGGATGATTTATGGAAGTGAAACGGGTTCTATTGTTCAGAGCCGCGGAATTTATCATTTCCCTTACCAGCAGTCTGTACTGGCAGATGAGGATGAACAGTGTTCTTCTCTTGGAAATTCTACCACAAGCTGGGGGGCAAAATCTACAGAAGCATGTATTTTGGCAGAGAGAGATCATCCTTATTCCTGTGGACAATTTATCTGGACGGGTTTTGATTACATAGGAGAACCAACTCCTTATCACACTAGGAATTCTTATTTTGGACAGATAGATACAGCAGGATTTCCAAAAGATTCTTACTATATTTATCAAGCAGCTTGGACGGATTATAAGAAAGCTCCTATGGTACATATTTTCCCTTACTGGGACTTTAATGAAGGTCAGTTTATAGATTTAAGAGTATGCTCCAATGCACCGGTAGTAGAAGTGTTTTTTAATGGAAAGAGTCAGGGGACTTTTACCATTGATCACGAAAATGGAATGGAACTTACCGGACATTGGCAGCTTCCTTATAAAGAAGGAGAAATCAGGGCAGTGGCCTGTGATGAAAGTGGAAGAATTTTGGCAGAGGAGGTGCGTTATTCTTTTGGAGAGGCAAAACGTATTCTTCTGAAACCTCAAAAACAAAGTCTGCGGGCAAATGGGGAAGATTTACTGTTTCTGGAAATTTCCATGGAAGATGAAAATGGTTATCCTGTGGAAAATGCTAATAACCGAGTTCTGATTCAGACAGAAGGAGCAGGTGCATTAGTTGGAACAGATAATGGAGACAGTACGGATACAGAGGAGTATAAAAAGTCTTGTAGAAGACTGTTCAGTGGAAAACTTCTGGCAGTATTTAAAGCAGGGACAGAACCTGGAAATTTAAGAATAAGAGTAAGCTCTCCTGGGATGGAGGACGTGTACCTGGAAATCCCAGTGGAGTTATCTGAGGTACGTGAAGGAATCAGCTCAATAGCTTATCTGGCAGGAGAAGAAGAAAAATTATTTTCACAGGAAATTCCGGTTCGGAAAATCTGCATGACCAGCAGCAAGGGTCTTCATTTACACGAGGGAAATCTAGAAACAGAAGTAAGCGCGAAGCTTTGCCCAAGTACAGCCTGGGATCAGGAGGTTTTCTGGAGTGTTGTAGACGATGCTGGAATACCACTGAAGATTGCTGAAATTGAGCCTGAGGGACAAAAGGTAAAGGTAATAGCAAAAAGTGACGGACAGTTCCGCTTGCGTTGCATGTCAAAATGCGGAACAGAGAAAGTAAGGATTATTTCTCAGTTAGAGTTTATGATTACTGGTCTTGGAACTGCCTTTACTAATCCCTATGAGTTTGTCAGTGCAGGCCTATATGATTACAGCAAGGGTGAGGTAGGGAATGGAAACGAACATGGTGTAGCAACAGCAAGAGGCGGAGAAACCCATGTTGGATTCCGTGATATTGATTTCGGCGCTTATGGGTCAGATGAAATTATTCTTCCGATTTTTGCTCTTACGGATGATCCTTATGAATTAGAAATTTATGAGGGAATGCCAGATGAGGGTGGTGTGTCTCTTGGAAAATTTGTGTATCAGATGCCTAAAAAATGGAATGTATATCAGACAGTCGTGTATAAGCTGAACAAAAGAATCCGGGGAATCAGCAGTCTGTGCTTTGTGCTTTGGGATAAAGTTCATTTAAAGGGCTTCTCCTTCAAACAGTATAACCGGGCATGGCAGCAGATTCCGGCAGGAGAATGTGATTATCTCTATGGAGACAGTTTCCAAAGAGATGGGGACATTATCCGGAAAATCGGAAACAATGTGACTTTGAAATTCACGGGAATGGACTTTGGAGAAGAAGGATGCAGAAAGCTTCGTATCTGCGGCAGTACACCACTTGAGAAAAATACTATTATCCTGCAATTTACCCAGGAAGACAAGGAGCAGGAAGTGGAAGAACGCCATATGCTGGAGTTTATCCTGGGAGAAGAAATACAGGAATTTACTCTGGATAACATATGCGGAATCAAAGATGTGAACTTTATTTTCCTGCCGGGAAGTAACTTTGACTTTCGCTGGTTTCAGTTTCTTGACATGTAATAAGAACAATGGTAATATGATTATAGAAAAAAGAGTGTTGCCGATAGACGGTTAATCCAAATATATAAAGCAAAAATAGTCGCTTCAGTTGGTTGGATGTGGGCGGCTATTTTTGTGTCTTATGATTATCCTTACCGAATGCGTATCCGATGCTAAAACAGGTTAAGCCGAAGCTTACTACTGCAATAAAATCTACAATACTCATTGGCTTAGCCCTCCTTTCCAGTGGATTCCCTTGTGGGTTTCTATGTAATCAGAGGGTCACAGTCCCTCTGTTGAAGGACTAACCGCCTACCGTTATGGCAACACTTTTGTGTTAATTATGTCATAATTATATCAACAGATAGGGCAGAACGCAACAGCAAAATAAAATATAGAGAGCAATTGTATGAAAATGCTATTCATATTCCCGAAGTATATTTCGTGCAAGTGCCCTCTTTTTGGTGCAGAGTATACAAAGAAATCTATAAGCACAAAAAACATTACGCAATATTTGCATAATTCCCGGCAATAATAGACAGGCAAGCCGGAAAAAATCAACCTATAATAGATACTACAAAGAAGAAATATGCACAAGGACATAAAGCAATTTCTGAGAAAAGAGAAAAATATGCACAAGAAAAGAGGGAAGAACTTATGGAATTTGAAAAGGCATGGCTGTCTTACAGGCGAAATCCACAATTAGGACTGCTTTGGAAGAAAAATTCAATTCACAGCAATTTCCAGGGGGCTATAGCAAGAAATGCAGTGCAGGAATTGCGAATAGCAGCGCAGGAAATCCTGGGATGTTCTATGATAGAAACTCAGTGCCAGAAAGAAGCAGGAGTTTTGTTGCTTCTGGATGAGAATCATCAAGTAGGAAAAGAAGGCTATGAGATTTATCAGGAAGACGGGAAACTTTTTATTACCTCCGGCGGCGAAGCTGGAATCCTATACGGTGTGTTCCATTTAACCAGAATGCTTCAGTGCAGCAACAAGGAGTTAGAATTACCTGTGAAAAAGACACCGGATTCTCCTTTACGGATGCTAAATCACTGGGATAATATGGATGGTTCCATTGAACGTGGATATTCAGGAGAGTCCTTTTTCTTCCAGAAAAATGAAGTCCTGGTAAATGACAGAACCAGAGCTTACGCAAGGCTGGCAGCGTCTGTGGGTATTAATGGAGTGGTTATCAACAATGTGAACGTAAAAGATCGCGCCACCTGGCTCATTGATAAGGTGTTTCAGAAGGAATTAAAGGAAATGAGCGATATCTTTGCTTCCTATGGAATACGCCTGTTTCTGAGCCTGAATTTTGCAGCGCCAATGGAACTTGGGGGATTGGACAGTGCAGACCCCTGCAATGAAGAAGTAAAAACCTGGTGGAAGGAAAAGATGAAAGAGCTTTACACCAGACTTCCAAATCTGGGAGGTTTCCTGGTAAAAGCGGACTCTGAGGGAAGACCGGGACCTTTTACTTATGGAAGAACCCATGCAGACGGAGCCAATATGCTGGCAGAGGCTGTGAAACCTTATAACGGATTGATTATCTGGCGCTGTTTTGTATATAACTGTCAGCAGGACTGGAGAGACAGGAAAACAGACAGAGCAAGATCTGGATATGATAATTTTAAACCTTTAGACGGACAGTTTTTGGATAATGTTATTTTACAGGTAAAGAATGGACCTATGGATTTCCAGGTACGGGAGCCTGTTTCTCCACTGTTTGGAGGCATGGAGCATACCAATGAAATGCTGGAGGTTCAGATTGCACAGGAATATACAGGACAGCAGAGACATGTGTGTTATCTGATTCCTATGTTTAAAGAGATTTTAGGTTTCCACACACATTGCAGTGAGAAACTGGATACTGTGGAAGATATTGTGACAGGAAGAACCATGGGAAATCACAACTGTGGTATGGCAGCAGTTGCTAACACAGGAAATGATGAAAACTGGACAGGACACAATTTGGCAGCAGCTAACTTTTATGGATTCGGAAGACTGAGTTTTGATACTTCTCTTGGGGCAGAAGAGATTGCACAGGAATGGATTCGCTGTACTTTCGGACAGGATGAAGAAATACTGGAAAAGGTAGAAAAAATCCTTATGATGTCCTGGCCGGCTTATGAGAAATATACTTCTCCTTTGGGAATTGGCTGGATGGTAAATCCAAGCTATCATTACGGACCAAATGTCGATGGTTATGAATATGACCGCTGGGGTACTTACCACAGGGCAGACCATCTGGGGATGGGTGTGGAGAGAGGACATGAAGGAACCGGATATGCGCAGCAATACCGGGAGCCAAATGCATCCATGTATGACAATATTGAAACATGTCCGGAAGAATTATTGTTATTCTTCCATTACATACCGTATACTTATCCGTTAAAAACAGGAAAGACGCTGATTCAGCATATCTATGATACACATTTTGAGGGTGCAGAGGATGTAGAAGAGATGGCAACTCTATGGGAGTCTCTGGAAGCGAAGATTCCTTCAAAGGTATTCCAAAGAGTGCAGAAGCGTCTGGAACATCAGAAAGGACATTCAAAAGAATGGCGAGACCAGATTAATTCCTATTTTTACAGGAAAAGTATGATTCCGGATGAACAAAATAGGAAGATTTACTAATCTGAAAAAGGAAAATATGAAAGAGAAAGTGGTGAAGACATGACAAAAACAAAAGAAGCAAAACCAATGAAAGTCAAGAACAAAAAGGATTCTTTGTTGCATCATGTGAAAAAGGAATGGAAGCTCTACTCCTTTATGTTGATTCCAATCCTGTATTACATAATCTTCAAATATATCCCTGTGTTCGGAAACCTGATTGCCTTTCGGCGATACCGAGGAGGCCCGAATATCTTTGGTGATTATTGGGTTGGGTTCCGTTATTTTGAACAGTTCTTAACGGATCCGGAATTTTGGAAGGCTTTCTGGAATACTCTTCGTCTGAGTATTGGATATTTGCTGGTGCGTTTCCCGGCAACTTTGATTTTTGCTTTATTGCTTAATGAAATCAGAAAGAAATACTGGAAAAAAACAGTGCAGACTATTTCCTACCTGCCCCATTTTATATCACTGGTAGTATTATGTGGTATGGTGAAAGAGTTATTGGCTTCTAATGGTCCAATCAACCAGTTGATTGCTTCTCTGGGAGGAGAAAAAATTGCCTTTATGGCAGAGCCTGGATGGTTTGATGCCATATATATTCTGTCAGGCGTATGGCAGGCTTTGGGATGGGGTACTATTCTTTATCTGACAGCTATGACAGGAATTAATACGGAATTGTATGAGGCAGCAGAAATGGATGGTGCAGGTAAATTTAAACAGGCTTTATATGTTACTATTCCAGGTATTTTGCCTACGATTATGACACTGTTAATCATGGATATTGGTGGTATTGTAACTTCAGGAAACATGCAGAAAATCTTGTTGTTATACAATCCAATGACACAGAGCCGTGCAGATATTATTGGTACTTTAGTATACCGCATGGGTATCACAAACGGAAGTTTCAGCTATGCAGCCGCTGTAGGATTGTTTGAAGGTGTAATCGGTCTGATTCTTGTTTCAGCAGCAAACTTCCTGTCAAAGAAATTTACAGAGACATCACTGTGGTAGGAGGGAGAGAGTAGAATGAATATAAAACCATCAAAAGGATACCGGATTTTCCAGGTTTTTAACACCATTTTTATGATTGTGATTATTTTTATCACTTTATATCCATTTGTATATCTTGTTGCCCAGTCTTTCAGCAGTGAAGCAGCGGTAAGTGCAGGAAAAGTTACCTTTTTCCCAATTGATTTTACATTAGATACTTACAAGTATATTCTGAGGGATGATTCTTTCTTCCGCTATTATGGAAATACCATTTTATATTCTGTAATTGGTACTGTGATTTCTGTAGTATGTACTGCGCTTTTGGCTTATCCGTTATCTAAGCCAAAGCTGAGATTGAACAAGTTTTTAACACCGTTTGTAGTATTTACCATGTACTTTACAGGCGGATTGATTCCAAACTATATTTTGATTACCCAGTGGTTGGGATTCCAGGATAGTATGCTTGCTATTGTACTTCCGGGAGCAATCAGCACCTTTAATCTGTTGGTTATGAAGTCCTTCTTTGCCGGATTGCCGGAAGAACTGGAAGAGGCTGCGTCTATTGACGGTATGGGTACTTATGGAATCTTTTTGAAAATTATTATTCCATTGTCCAAGCCAATTATTGCTACTATGTGCCTGTTCTATCTGGTAGGTATGTGGAATGAATGGTTTGGTCCTATGATGTACTTGGAAACAAAAGATAAATGGCCTATCGCCCTGTGGGTAAGACAGTTAGTAGAAGGGGCAAACAATACGGAAATCGGTTCTTCAGCAGAAGCCAGCAGTGTGCAGGCAACTCTGAAATCTGCAACCATGGTTCTTACAACACTGCCAATTGTATGTGTATATCCATTTGTGCAGAGATATTTTGTACAGGGTATGACCATCGGTGCAGTCAAAGGATGATGTATCTTAGGTGCTGCCAAGAGGGCAGTGCCAGATAATAAATTTTTAAGGGAGGAAAAATAAAATGAAGAAAAGAGCAATTGCATTAGCTCTTGTTCTGGCAATGGCCGGAACATCTCTGGCAGCTTGCGGAGGAGGAAAAGGCTCCGATGAAGATGCAAAACCAACAAAATCTGTAGAGGAAGCAGATAAGGACATTGATTATGAATATGGTGCAGGTAAAACATTCCATTCTGATGAACCGGTCACTTATTCCATGATGTTCTCAGATCATGAGAATTATCCATATAAGGATGATTGGAGAATCTGGAGTGCTATTGAAGAGAAAACCAATGTAAAGTTTGATCTGACAACCGTAGCAAGAACAGACTATAATGACAAAATCACAGCATCTGTAAACAGCGGAAGTGCTCCATACATTGTACCAAAAGTATATGACTCAAAACCATTTGAAGATAGCGGACAGATTGTTCCTATCAGTGACTGGGTACAATATATGCCAAACTACATGAAGTGTGTAGAAGACTGGGGTATGGAGGAAGACTTAAAGACAACCATGGCAGCCGATGGTAAATATTACCGTCTGCCAGGTATGTGGGAAACCACAGCAGGAGGATATTCTTACCTGATTCGTAAAGACGTCTTTGAAGCAGCAGGTGTAGATATGTCTACAGAAGCAAGCTGGACTTATGATGATTTCTATGAAGCTTTGAAAAAAGTAAAAGAATATACAGGTGCAGAATATGTATGGTCTGATCAGTATCAGTTAGGCTGTGCCATGAACCTTTCTGCAAGCGTATACGGTGTAACCGGCGGTAATTCAGCAGACGGTGGTGACTGGGGATTAAAAGATGGTATGAAGTTTGATGAAGAAAAAGAAGAATTCTACTTCGCAGATACCACAGAAGAGTACAGAGAATACTTAAGAATGTGGAACAGAATGTATGAAGATGGTATTCTGGATCCAGAAACCTTTACACAGGACAGCGCACAGGCACAGGCAAAATTCTACAGAGGAGAATCCTATGTGCTTACAGTAAACTATCAGCAGGTAGCAGATATCCAGGCTGCAAACAGAATGCAGGTAGAAGGAGCAGATTTATACTTCCTGACTACACCAGGTGGTCCGGAGGGACAGATGAAACTGTCAAGCTATGCAGGCCGTCTGGAAAATGGTATTGTTATTACAAAGAATGCACTAGATGAGCTGGGTGAAGATGGATTTATTAAAATGCTTCGTTTCATTGACTGGTTATGGTATTCTGATGAAGGACAGACATTATCTCTGTGGGGTGTAGAAGGTGAAACCTATACAAAAGATGCAGAAGGAAATCCAGTGCTTAATGAAGATATCTATTACAATGGTATGAATCCAGGAGCTGAAAAACAGTTAAATGTAGACTATGGATTCGGCGGTGGTGTATTTGCCTACGGTGGAAGCAAACAGCTGCAGTATTCCAAATTCTCTGAAGGTGAGAAAGAATGGAATGAGAGAATTGATGCTAATAAAGAGAAAGCAACACTGATGCCACCGGTACTGGCAGATGAGATGGAAAAAGAAGAACTGAATCTGATTAAAGTATCTCTTATGGACTATGTGAATACAGCAGCTCTTGAATTTATTTCTGGTAAGAGAGATTTAGATGCTGACTGGGATGCATATGTAAAAGATTGTGAAGGAAAAGGCAGCCAGGAATACACAGATATGACAAATGAAATCTTTGAAAAAACAAAAGATAAACTTGGATATTAAGAATCCTGACTGAATTTCAGAAAGGGGCTGTCGCTGACAGTCCCTTTCTGCATGAGAAAGGAAAACATATATATGACAGAAATCATACTTTCAAAAGGGCAGCAGCTTACCTTTATCATTCCCAAGGAAGAGGGAGAAGGAGTGAGAAGAGTTGCTAAAAAAGTAGTGGAAGATGTGGAAAAAACCACAGGACTTCATCCGTCCATGGCACTGGATGGAAAAAATCTCAATCAGGCAGTCATTGCGGTAACAGCGGGAAATGGAAAAACAGCAAAACTTCTAGAGCAGAGAATTCCAGAACTGGAAAAAGTCAAGGGAAAGTGGGAGGTTTACGGATTTTATTTGATGGAGCATCCTTATCCAGGTGTGGAGCAAGGATTGCTCATCTACGGAAGCGACAAACTGGGCACAATTTATGGCCTTTTTCATTTATCGGAGCTTCTGGGGATTACAGCATGCACCTTCTGGGGAGATACAGGGCATCCGGTGTATGAGAAGCTGGTCTTAAAGACAAGAGAGAATACGGAAAAATCCCAGATAGACAACTGCATTTTTGTGGAAAATGGCATTTCTAAAGAGCCATCTGTAAAATACAGAGGCTTCTTTATTAATGATGAGTGGCCTTGCTTTGGAAACTGGACATTCTCCCATTTTAAAGGCTTTACCGCACAGATGTATGACCATGTTTTTGAATATTTGCTGAGAATGAAAGGAAATTATCTGTGGCCTGCCATGTGGACCTCCTCCTTTTTGCTGGATGGTCCTGGAATGGAATCCATGAAACTGGCAGATGAATATGGAATATATATTGGTATGTCCCATCATGAACCCTGTATGCGTTCCAGCGAAGAGTGGGATTTGGTGAAAGGAAAAGACAGTCCCTATGGGGAGGACTGGAGCTATCTCACAAATAAGGAAGGGCTGTTGAAATACTGGGAAAACGGTTTGAAACGCTGCCGGGGGCATCAGGTATTTCCTACCATTGGCATGCGTGGGGAACGTGACAGCAAAATGCTGGGAGAGGAAGCTCAGATTGAAGAAAATGTCCGGGTCTTAAAAGAAATTATTACTCAGCAGAGACGACTGATTCGGGAAAATCTGGAACAGGACGGACAGAAGTATCCGCTGTTATTTGCAGTGTATAAAGAAGTAGAGGACTATTATTTCGGAGACAGCAAAACAGCAGGGCTTCGTGATTTTCCGGAACTGGAAGGAGTAACTCTGATGCTCTGCGAGGATAATTTTGGAAACATGCGGGCTCTTCCGGGAAAAGAAGAACGCAGCCGTAAAGGCGGATTTGGAATGTATTTCCATCTGGACTACCATGGAGGTCCCTGTTCCTATGAGTGGGTGGCATCCACTCCTGTAATGAAAATATGGGAGCAGATGTCCATGGCTTATGAATACGGTATTCGGGATGTGTGGATGGTGAATGCCGGAGATGTGAAGTTCCAGGAATACCCGCTGAATTTCTTCATGGATATGGCGTATGATTTTGAAACCTGGAGAAGAAAAGAAGCAGTTGCCGGCTATGCAAGACAGTGGACAAAAAAACAGTTTGGCACATATACCACAAGTAAGGAACAGGAAAAAATCGCCTGGATTTTGGGGGAATATATCCGTCTTAATCATCTACGCCGCCCGGAATCCTGCAATGACAAGGTGTATCACCCGGCTCATTTTGAAGAGGGAAGAAGAATGCTTCTGCGCTGTGAAAAACTGGAGCAGGAGAATGAATCCATGCTTGCCCTGCTAAGGGAGAGAAAACGGGAAGATGCCTATTTCAGTATGATTTATTATTCAGCGGCAGCCTCAGCAAATCTATTGAAAATGCATTTATATGGGGGAATGAACCATCATTTTGCGCTGCAGGGAAAGGCAGTGGCAAATGAAATGGGAGACAGGATGGAGGCGTGCATTGCAAGAGATGAAGCGCTGGGAGAAGAAATGAGAGCATTTAAACAGGGAAAATGGGCTGGTATGGAAGCAGCCTGCCACATTGGGTTTACCAACTGGAACAGTGAAGACTGGCGCTATCCATTAAATTATGTGGTAAGACTTCCAAAGCAGCCGAGATTAGTAGTGTCCAGGGCAGATGGAGAGGATTACTATACCAACCAGTATTTTCCCATTCCTGTTTTGATAGATGATTTTAGCACTTCAGAGAGAAAAAAGATTACACTGGAGATTGCCAATGGAGGACAGGGCGTGGTAAAATGGTGCATAGATGAGAGCTGCCCGTGGCTGACATATTCAGCTGTCCAGGGAGAAACAAGACTTCAGGAAAGGCTCACCCTTACGGTGAACAGAGAATTGCTGCCAGAAGAAGAACAGGAATTTTGTTTCCATATCCGGGCAGGAGAGGAATCCGTTCCTGTACAGGTAAAAGCAAAACAAAGAGATTTTTCCATGGTTCCATCTGGATGTTTCCTGCCGCAAAAAGGAAGGTATGTGATTCCGGCAGTGGATTACATAGAGAAACAAGATGGAAACTGGGAAGGACAGAAAGCATCCTATGAGAGACTGGATGATTATGGAAAGTATGAAACCGGCATGAAGGTATTTCCTGTCACTGCTTCTTTTGAAAAGGAACAGACAGGAGAAGCTCCGGCGCTTACCTATGCTCTGTGGACAGAGGAGGAGGGCTGCTATGAACTAGAACTTCACACCTCTCCGGCAAATCCCCTGGTGTATGGAGGAAGGCTGACTGTGGGACTTTCCTGTAATGAGGAAGAGGTTACAGAGCTGATTCTTACGGATTCCACCTATAGAGGAGGAGACAACGCCTGTGCTGCCTGGGAACATGCCATGCTCATACAGGAACATGTAAGCACAAAGAAAATCACGCTAAAAAAGGGAGAAAACAGAATTACCCTTTACCCAAGAGAAGCCGGACTGGTGTTGGAACGTCTGGTTATCTATCCGACAGGAGAACCAATCGAAGCATCTTATCTTGGACCTGATACCGGGTTTAAGAAGGAATAAATACCTGAAAACAGGAAACAGAAAGTGAGGACAAGAAAATGGAGAAAATGATGAAAACCGCTGTTATGACAGAACTGAAAAAAGTGGAGATTCAGGAACGGCCTGTTCCGGTGCCAAAGGAAAATGAGGTACTGGTAAAGGTAGAATATGTGGGAATCTGCGGCTCAGACCTGCATTATTTTGAATCCGGCAGAATCGGAGATTTTGTGGTGGAATATCCCTTTGTACTGGGCCATGAAGCAGGCGGTACGGTAGTGGAAGTAGGAGCTAATGTAAAGAATTTAAAGGTGGGAGACAGAGTAGCCATGGAACCGGGGAAAACCTGCGGCACCTGTGAATTCTGTAAGCAGGGAAAATATAATCTGTGTAAGGATGTAATTTTCTTTGCCACACCGCCGGTAGACGGGGTATTCCAGGAGTATGTGGCACATGAAGCAGGACTTTGCTTTAAACTGCCTGAAAATGTAAGCACCATGGAAGGCGCGCTCATTGAGCCTCTTGCTGTCGGCATGCATGCAGCAAATCAGGGCGGCGCACATCTGGGACAGACAGCAGTGGTAACAGGAGCAGGATGTATTGGACTGGTTTCCCTGCTTTCTTTAAAAGCTATGGGTGTTTCTAAAGTGATTGTGGTAGATGTTATGGAGAAACGTCTCCAGAAAGCATTGGAATTAGGTGCAGATGCGGTTATCAACGGAAAAGAAGAGGACACTGTTGCAAGAATTTTAGAGCTTACAGATGGAAAAGGATTTGACCTTGGTATTGAAACTGCCGGTTCTCAGATTACAGCTTCTCAGCAGATTAAAGCTGCTAAAAAAGGCGCTACCATTGTGTTTGTAGGTTACAGCGCTTCCGGTGAAATGACACTTCCAATAGGAATGGCACTGGATAAGGAATTAACCTTTAAGACTGTATTCCGTTACAGAAATATTTATCCTATGGCCATTGAAGCAGTAGCAGCAGGAAAAATTGCCATTAAGGATATTGTAACAGACTATTTTGAGCTGGATGATATTCAGCACGCATTAGATGCCTGTGTGGAAAATAAGGCGGATATCGTGAAGGGTGTTATTAAGGTAGGATAAATCCTGTTTAATTTCAGGTTTACAGACCAGAGGTTTTGTAATACAATAGAACACAACATTTTAAGTGATTAAAGTTCTGAAGGAGGAGAAGCAATGGGAAAGGTAACAATACCAAAGCAGTATCATTCTTGCCTTAATCGTTATGAAACACAGGAGGCAATCGGTACGATTAAACATCTCATGGAGAAAAAGCTGTGCATGGCATTAAAATTGAAACGTGTGACAGCTCCTTTATTTGTAGACCCGGCCTCTGGTTTAAATGATGACTTGAACGGGGTGGAGAGGGCTGTTACATTTGATATTCCAGACGCTGGAACCAATGGTCAGGTGGTACACTCTCTGGCAAAGTGGAAACGTATGGCTTTACACAGGTATGATTTCTTTGTGGGAAAGGGACTTCTTACAGATATGAATGCTATCCGCAGAGATGAAGAACTGGATAATCTCCATTCTGTTTATGTGGATCAGTGGGACTGGGAAAAGATTATTACCAGAGAAGAGAGAAATCTGGAGTACCTGAAATCTGTGGTAAACCGTATTGTAGGAGCTATCTGCAATGCTCTGGATGAATTGAAATATGAGTATGAGCAGTTAGACACAGAGCTTTGCCGGGAGGTAGCGTTTATTACTTCTCAGGAATTAGAGAACCTTTACCCCAGGCTTACTCCAAAGGAGCGGGAAAATATCTATACCAAAGAACACAAAACCGTCTGCATTATGCAGATTGGAGATGTGCTGGCTTCCGGACAGAAACATGACGGACGTGCGCCGGACTATGATGACTGGAAGCTAAATTGTGACATTTTGTTCTGGCATGAACCTCTGGAATGTGCAGTAGAGATTTCTTCTATGGGAATCCGTGTGGATGAAAAGTCTCTGGATGAACAGCTTACCAAGTCTGGCTGTGATGACCGCAGAAACCTGCCTTTCCATAAGATGCTTCTGGAAGGAAAGCTGCCTCTTACCATTGGCGGCGGTATTGGACAGTCCAGGATTTGCATGCTGCTTCTTGGAAAAGCCCATGTAGGAGAGGTGCAGGCATCAATCTGGGATGAAGAAACCCTGGAAGCATGTAAAGAAGCCGGAATTGACTTGCTGTAAGGAGTATCATTTATGGGATTTTCATTTGATGTGAGTGTTTCAGCGCTTACCGTTTTTTTTCAGGGACTTCTTAGTTTCTTTTCTCCCTGTGTGTTACCACTCATTCCCATTTATATTGGCTATTTGTCTGGAGGAACAGGAAAAATAGGGGAAGACGGTAAGATTCATTTTAAGCGGAGCAAGGTGATGGTTCATACCCTGTGTTTTGTTCTGGGTGTAAGCTTTGCCTTTTTCCTGCTGGGACTTGGGTTTTCCACGGTGGGAACTTTTTTGAAGGATAACCAGATTTGGTTTGCCAGAATCGGCGGCGTATTGGTTATTGTATTTGGTCTGTATCAACTGGGATTTCTGGGAAAAAGTTATTTTCTTGGAAAAGAGAGAAGGCTTCCTTTTCGGCTGGATTTACTTGCCATGTCACCGGTGACAGCGCTGATTATGGGATTTACCTTTAGTTTTGCCTGGACGCCTTGTGTTGGGCCGGCTCTGGCAAGTGTGCTTCTTATGGCAGCTTCTGCAAGTACCAAGGTAGTGGCCTTTGGGCTTATTGGGGTGTATACGGTTGGATTTGTGCTTCCGTTTCTGGCGGTAGGACTTTTCACCACAACGCTTTTGGAATTTTTCAAGAATCATATGAAGGTGGTGCAGTACACTGTGAAAATCGGAGGAATCTTAATGATTTTCATGGGTGTGCTTATGCTTACAGGAAAGCTTAGTGTAGCGTCGGCTTCTCTGTCAGGAACAGGACAGGAAGGAAATGTGGCAGAACAGGCAGAGGAAGAAAGTGCAGAAGACGCGGAGGAAGCAGACCACACAGATGGTTCAGAGGGAGAAAAGCTTACTCCTGCGGTGGATTTTAATCTTACAGATCAGTATGGAAATACACATACCCTGTCTCAGTATAAAGGGAAAACCATCTTTTTGAATTTCTGGGGTACCTGGTGTCCGCCTTGTCGTGCTGAAATGCCGGATATTCAGAAGCTTTATGAAGAATTTGACCAGGAAGGAGAAGATGCCCTGGTTATTCTGGGTGTGGCTGCCCCTAATCTTGGAAAAGAAAAATCAGAGGATGGAATCAAGACATTTCTGGAAGAAAACGGATATACTTATCCGGTGCTTATGGATACAGAGGCAGGACTCTTTCAGACTTATGGGATTACTTCTTTTCCAACTACAATTATGATAGACAGAGATGGAAATCTGTTTGGATATGCAACCGGACAGTTAAACGAAGAAACCATGCGAAGCATTATACAGCAGACCATGGAAGGGAAGAGAGAATAGAGAAGAAAAATCCCCCGGCATACAGAAGCTTTTCTTTTAGGCTTCTGTATGCCGGGGGATTTACTTTGTGACGTAATGTATTTTAGAAATAAAAAAAGCGCGAGACGGGACTCGAACCCGCGGCCTCGACCTTGGCAAGGTCGCGCTCCACCAACTGAGCCACTCGCGCATGAGAGCGGGTGATGGGAATCGAACCCACATATCCAGCTTGGAAGGCTGGTGTTCTACCACTGAACTACACCCGCAAGTATTTATTTTTTCGCTCTGTCCTTAGGACAGTTATTATAATACAACAGGAAAATAGAAATGTCAACACTTTTTTGAAAAAAATTAAAAGTTTTTATTTTTGCTACAATTCCTACAAAATAGAATTGAGCAGGTGATCATTTTGCTATGTAATAATTGCTGTATACACATGTTCTAATTCAAGAAATTGCAGAACTTAGGAAGGGTGGTTAAGTTCCGGTGAATATGCCGCGTACGCTTTGAGACTACAGGCTCAAAGTGAACGCAGGCTGAGCTGGAACTTGACCACTCTTCCTAATATAGCAATCTCTTATCCCTGTACAAACCGCTTATATAATTCCTGATTTGCCTGGATCTCCTGGGTGTCATCCAAAGGCTCCAGAGCTCCCTTTCCATATTTCCGCTCTAAGGCATTAGAGATGAGATAATCACAAATATGAGGATTTTTTGGAAGCAAAGGACCATGGAGATAAGTGCCAACCACGTTTTTATACAACACGCCTTCCTGACCGTCCTCACCATTGTTGCCATGTCCGTACACCACTTTTCCAAAAGGTTTATTGTCTCCAATGTAAGTACGTCCTCCATGGTTTTCAAATCCAACAATAGGAAGAGAAAAATCAGGGTTTTCCAGAACAATGTTATCAATGAGACGCGGGCTTCCCTGCTCTGTATACAAGTCTACCAGAGACAGCCCTTCCAGGGTATCCTCTTCTGTTTTGTAATAATGCCCCAAAAGCTGGTAGCCTCCGCAGACAGCCAGAACGCTTCCTCCGTCCTCTACATAGTGATGGAAATTTTCCCGAATATCTCTGAGACGACTGCAGACAATGCGCTGTTCCCTGTCTGAGCCACCTCCCAGCAGTACAATATCTAATTTGGAAAAATCAATGGAATCCTCCAGGCCAAAGGCAATGGTTTCCGCCTCAATGCCACGCCAGAGACTGCGCTTCATCATACATTGAATATTGCCCCGGTCCCCATACAAATTTAAAAGTTCAGGATATAAATGTCCGATGGTAAGTTTCATTACTTCTTTCCCTCCAGTTTTTTCAAAATATTGTGGGTGGAATACAAGCCTGTGTAATTCACCAATACATAGAGATTTTTGGTGCCATTTTGCAGTTTGGATGTAATTGCATTTTCAATATCCGGTTCCAAATCCGAAGAGATATCCACATATTTCAGTCTGAGCTGCATGTCCCGGCAACGTTTTCCGCATACGGTAATGGAAGCAGCGTTTGCATCCTGCAGACGGTCAAAATCCACATCCCACAGCCAGGAAACATCAATTCCGTCCTGACTGTTGTCATTAATGAGAATAATAATATCCTTTGGCGTATGGTCTGTCATAACAGCAGAAATATTCTGATTAAATCCTGCGGGATTCTTTGCAAGGTTTAATAAAACTTTGGTTCCGTTAATTTCAAACAATTCGTTCCGTCCAAACTGAGGAGTATAATTCCCAAGAATGCGGTTGAATTGAGATAATGGGATTTTGGCCATGGAAGCTGCCCCATACACAGCCAGAATATTATATACATTATAAAAGCCCCGGTAATTGGCTTTTATAGTATCTTCCCCAACCTGGAAGGAAAGTCCGTCTGTGAGGGAAACATGAGAAGCGTCATAATCAGGAGCCGGACGTTTAAAACCACAGTTTGGACATTCATAATCTCCAAGCTGGCTGTAATGATAAAAATGGTAAGTCATTTTTTCTCCGCAGCGTTTGCAGAACTGTCCTTCCCGGACTTCTCTGGCATCTTTTTCCTGTATGACCTGCTGGCTGATACCATAAAAGGCATGAGGATTTTCCTGCTCTAAAGCCAGAAAAGCAGAGAGCGAATCATCTGCATTTGCCAGTATTTTCATGTGAGGCGCCATGCCCATGGCTTTAGCAAGAAGTTCCATGGTAGTGTCAATTTCTCCGTATCGGTCAAGCTGATCCCGGAACAAATTGGTAAGAATCATATAGTCCGGCTGAAAATGCGGAAAAACCTTTACCGTGGAGGCTTCATCCACTTCAATACAGGCATAATCAGCCTTGAGATGACCGGAGAATCCGGCGTTTAAAACAAAAGCAGAAGCAACACCATTGAGCATGTTAGAGCCGGTACGGTTGCACACTACTTTTTTGTGATTTCCCTCCAGCACAGAGGCAAGAAGATTGTTGGTAGTGGTTTTTCCATTGGTTCCGCATACCACAAAAATATCTTCTTTTACTTCTTTAGCAAGTTCTCCAAGAATAGGAGGATAAATGGTAAGAGCCGCTTTTCCTGCCAGAGTTGCACCTTGTTTGCCTGTAAGCTGACAGGCAAATTTAATACAGTGAGCGCTCCAGACGGCTAATAATCTACGAATTTTCATTGTACTTTTTTCCTTTAGTTTATTTTTAGTATTGCAGTTTTCCTTTCCTCATTATACATAAAGAGAAGAAAGAGTACAACCGGAGATTGAAATTTCGTGGACAGTGTGCTACTATGAAAAAAGAAATTTGTTAAGGTAGTGTGTGAAAATGCTTTACGCACAGAAAAGGAGGCGGGTTATGAAGCTGTTGACGTATAAACTTCCGGGAGAAGAAAAAGAGCGGTTAGGTGTTATGAGTTCCAGTGAGTTTGAGAAGTTTTTTCCGCTGGAAGAGCTGGGGCTGGAATTTCTGGATATGAATGACTTAATTGCCAGGGTAAAGCCAGAAGAAATGGAACTTATGAAAAAAGCAAGCTGCGGTTTACAGGATAAAACATTAAATTATAAAGAGGTAATTCATTGTGCTCCCATTCCTCATCCTCATCAGGACATTATCTGCCTTGGACTTAATTTTATGGACCATGCGGAGGAGTCCACCAGATATAAAAAGGAAGTTTTCCAACGGGAACGTAGGTATGCGGTTTATTTTTCAAAGAGAGTGAATGAAGCTATTGGAGACGGGGCTAAAATTCCTTCTTATCCGGGGCTTGTGGACAGTCTGGATTATGAAGCTGAATTAGGCGTGGTTCTGGGAAAGGATGCTTTTCAGGTGAAACGTGAGGATGCCTTTGATTATGTGTTTGGCTATACGGTTCTTAATGATGTCAGTGCAAGAAATATTCAAACCAGGCATAAACAGTGGTACTTTGGTAAAAGTATGGATGGATTTACCCCTATGGGGCCATTTCTGGTAACAGAGGATGATATGAAACGTCCGCCAATTCTTACCATTAAGAGCCGCGTCAATGGAGTTTTGCGGCAAAACGGAAGAACTGACCAGTTTATTTTTGACATTCCCCATGTGATTGAGGAATTATCCAGCGGCATGACCTTAAAGGCGGGGACCATTATTTCCATGGGGACTCCGGCAGGCGTAGGCATGGGAATGATGCCTCCAAGATTTCTTTCCCCCGGAGATGTAGTGGAATGCAGTGTTGAGGGAATTGGCATGATTACAAATCAAGTCGTATAAAAAATAAAAAAAGTGTTGAAATTTTTCTTTATCTGTGATAAGATTGCTTTGTTGCTGTAAGACAGCAACTTATCACAGATAAGATGTTTGTACGCCCAGATAGCTCAGTTGGTAGAGCAGAGGACTGAAAATCCTCGTGTCGCTGGTTCGATTCCGGCTCTGGGCACTTTTTTTAAATCAAAATGTCTCTGTACAGAGGACAAATATCTTCAATACAGAGAAAAATAAGAAAAATGAAAAAATCAGCAGGAAAGGTCAGGTAAGAAATATGTATTCGTTGGAAGAAATCAAACAAGCAGACCCTGAAATTGCAGAATGTATCTGTCAGGAAGTTCAACGCCAGAATTCTCATATTGAACTCATTGCCTCAGAAAACTGGGTGAGCAAAGCTGTTATGGCAGCTATGGGAAGTCCACTTACCAATAAATATGCAGAAGGATATCCGGGAAAGCGTTACTATGGCGGATGTGAATGTGTGGATGATGTAGAACGCCTGGCCATTGAGAGAGCTAAGGAACTGTTTCAATGTGAATATGTAAATGTGCAGCCTCATTCCGGCGCCCAGGCAAATATGGCTGTGTTTTTTGCCATGCTGAAACCGGGAGATACGGTAATGGGAATGAATCTTGCTCATGGAGGCCATCTTTCTCATGGAAGCCCAGCAAACTTTTCAGGAGCATATTTTAACATTGTACCTTATGGAGTAAACGATGACGGTGTGATTGACTACGAAGAAGTAAGAAGAATTGCTCTTGAGGCAAAACCAAAGCTTATTGTAGCAGGAGCCAGCGCTTATTGCCGGATTCTGGATTTTAAAAAATTCCGTGAAATTGCAGATGAGGTGGGGGCTTACCTTATGGTGGATATTGCTCATATTGCCGGTCTTGTGGCAGCGGGAGTACATCCAAGTCCAATCCCTTATGCCCATGTAACCACCACAACCACGCATAAAACCCTGAGAGGACCAAGAGGCGGTATGATTATGAGCAGCGCTGAAGTCGCGAAGCAATTCAATTTCAATAAAGCTGTCTTTCCTGGAATCCAGGGCGGTCCGTTGATGCACGTGATTGCCGCAAAGGCAGTTTGTTTCAAAGAAGCCCTTCAGCCGGAGTATAAAGAATACCAGAAAAACATTGTAAAAAATGCCAAAGCCCTGTGCAATGGACTGTTAAAGAGGGGCATTCAGATTGTGTCAGGAACAACAGAGAACCATCTCATGCTGGTGGATTTAAGAGGAACCGGAATTACAGGAAAAGAGATGGAGCATCTTCTGGACGAAGCCAATATTACCTGCAATAAAAATGCCATTCCAAATGATCCGGAATCCCCATTTGTCACCAGCGGCGTCCGCCTGGGAACAGCAGCAGTAACCTCCAGAGGCATGAAAGAAGACGATATGGACGAAATAGCAGAAGCCATTGCCCTTATGGTAAAGAGCCGCGAAAACAAAGAAAAAGCCATGGAAATTGTGAAAAAACTTACAGATAAATATCCTTTAAATGCGTGATATACATGATATAAATACGTGATATCTTAAAGTTAAGAAAATTAGGAAAGCTGTTATACGAAAACACAGAAATAAAAGAATCTTTATGCTGTTCTGGCGAATCTGCCGAGTACGCTTTGAGACTACAGGCTCAAAGTGAACGCAGGCTGAGTCAGAACAGTATAAAGATTCTTAAGTGATGCGGTTTCGTGTGATAGCTTTTTTTATTTTATGCTTTTAACTTATGAAAAGCATCCTGGGCTGCAATAGCGCCGTCACTTACAGCGGTGACTACCTGGCGAAGTCCTTTTTGACATACATCTCCGGCTCCATATAAAAGTGGAACTTTCGTTTCCATGGAGGAGTTTACCACCATATAACCCTGCTGGTCCAGGACATCCAGTGATTTTAAAAATCCAGTGACAGGGTCTGCTCCAATATAAGGAAAAATGCCGGACACAGAAAGGGTCTGTTCCTCTTTGGTTTTTACATCCATGATTTTCAGACCATTGACATGTTTTCCATCATCCAGGATTTCCGTGGGAATTACATTCTGAATGAGTTCTATTTTCGGATTTGCTTTGGCTGCATCAATGGCAATCTGGTCAGCGCGGAACACCTCCCGCCGCATAAGAATGGAAACTTTGCTGGCAAAATTGGTGAGGTACACAGCTTCTTCTAAAGCCGCATTGCCTCCACCAATAACAGCAACCTCCTGGTCTCTGAAAAAGGCGCCATCACAGACTGCGCAGTAGGAAATACCTCTGCCAATGTTCTGGGCTTCCCCCGGAATATTCATAAGACGCTCCCTGGTTCCTGTTGCTACCAGAACAGCCGGTGCCTGGAAAATTGTGCCATCTTCGCAGAGAACTTGTTTTTCAGATGTTGGATCTAAGGAGTCTGCTTTGATTTCTACTACTTTTCCGTATTCATAAACAGCACCAAAGCTGGTGGAGTGCTGGAACATATCCATGGCAAGCTGAGAACCCGGCTCAGAAGTAATTCCCGGCCAATTACTGATTTCGTTGGTTTTCAGCAATTTTCCTCCGGGAGCGCCGCTTTCAATCATGGCTGTTTTTAATCCTGCTCTTGAGGCATAGATAGCAGCCGTCATTCCTGCAGGGCCGGCGCCGATAATAAGAAAATCATATTTTTTTGTCATTTGGATGCCGCCTTTCCTGAAAATTTTTATCTTTCTTTATGCTTAGAGGGTGTCGATTTTAGCTTCCAGAACAGGTTTTGGAAGAAAACCAACAGCAGAGTCTTTTACTTCGCCATCCTTAATAAAGAATACAGAAGGAACAGTGCTGATTTCCCATTCTTTTCTAAGAGATGGATTTTCGTCAATGTCTACTTTTACGATTTTGACATCTTCCCGCTCCTCATCTAACTGCTCCAGAACCTGTCCAAGCATTTTGCAGGGACCGCACCAGGTTGCAAAAAAGTCTAAGATAACCGGTTTCTGAGATTCTAATACTTCCTTCTGAAAATCGTGATTTTTTATGTGTAAAATTGCCATATTCTTTTTCTCCTTTGGTTTTGTGATTTAATATGCTTGTATTATAAACAAAGTTTCCCTGTTAGTCTGTGACAAGGTCACGTTTTTATGCAAAAACCGTTTACGGTGACAGGAAAACTTGTTATAATAGGTAACATCTGATGCAGAATATAACATGCGGTGGCAAAGGGGGTGTTTATATGAATGGACTGGAGGAATTACAAAAACTGCTTGATAAAGAGAAAATGGCTCCTGTTGGAAAAGATCTGAGTCTTGTGATGCAGAAAAAATTGAAAAAAAGCGGTATTTATTTCCGCATTTTTGCCAGAGTGAAAGAGGCAGAATCTGTCTACCGCAAATTAGAATGGAAGAAACAGGAATATCTGGAGAAAAACAAGAAGCTGCAGGATGTGGTAGGACTTCGGATTGTTCTATATTATATGGATGATATTCCCGTGTGTAAGGAAATGTTAAGAAATACCTTTGCTATTATTGAGAAGGATTCCCATGAGGATATCCCAAAGGTAAATGAATTTAATCCTCTGCGTATGAATTATGTGTGCAGGATGCCAAAAGAATTTGTAGACCGTTTTCCAAAGGAACTCTGGGAAAATTATCGGATTGACCAGACCTTTGAAGTACAGATTCGTACTACATTTTCAGAAGGGTGGCATGAGGTAGACCATGATGTCCGCTATAAACATAAGGAAGAGTGGGAACAGCATTATGAATTGTCCAGAGAGTTAAACGGAATTTATGCTACTTTGGAAATTTGTGACAGAAGTATGGTGAATCTTTTGGAACGGTTAGCTTATCGGAATTACAAAAGCATGCAGATTGAGGCCATGATTCGGAATAAATTTCGTCTTCGTTTCGCAAACTCTGCCATTTCTGTGCCTCTGCTGGAGTTTCTCCAAAAAGACCAGGAACTGGTGAAAACCCTGTACCGCCTGGAGCGGGAAGAGCCCATTCGGTTTTTTGCCAGTGATTTGTCGGATGGAATTCCCCTCACCATAGATAATATGGTGTTTGTGTGTAATGAATTGTGCATTGAGCGGAAAGACCTCGAAGACCGTACTCCTATGATTATTCGTGAAAAAACAGAGAAATGGAAGCAGCGGAGAAAAGAACAGGAAAAAACTTCTATTAATATGAAGAAAGATATTGACACAGGGTTTTTCTTATAATATAATATCTCAATGTGACGTAGTTTGAAAATGCCTAGCCAAAAGCCCCGGTATGGCAATTTCATATAGAAACATATATGTATTAAATAATGAAAATATTCTATAATATTTGTTGATAACAGGAGGTAAAACCATGAACAGTTATATGGCTAATCCAGATAAGATTGAAAGAAAATGGTATGTTGTAGACGCTGATGGACAGACATTAGGACGTCTTGCATCTGAAGTTGCTAAAGTTTTAAGAGGAAAAAATAAACCGGTTTTCACACCACATGTTGATACAGGTGATTATGTAATTATCGTAAACGCTGACAAAATCAAAGTTACAGGTAAAAAAATGGATCAGAAGATTTACTACAATCATTCTGACTATGTTGGCGGTATGAAAGAAACCACATTGAAAGAAATGATGGCTAAAAAACCTGAAAGAGTACTTGAGCTGGCTGTAAAAGGCATGCTTCCAAAAGGACCTTTAGGAAGAACCATGATTAAAAAATTACATGTATACGCTGGACCAGAGCATAACCATGCAGCTCAGAAACCAGAAGTATTAACATTTTAATTAGGAGGTAAGAGACAGTGGCTAGTACAAAATTCTATGGAACAGGAAGAAGAAAATCATCTGTAGCTCGTGTATACTTAGTACCAGGTACAGGTAAAATCACAATCAACAAAAGAGATATTGATGAATATTTTGGATTAGAGACATTGAAAGTAGTTGTTCGTCAGCCATTAACACTGACAGACACACTTGACAAATTTGACGTTTTAGTAAACGTTCATGGCGGTGGATTCACAGGACAGGCTGGTGCAATCCGTCACGGTATCTCCAGAGCATTACTGGAAGCTGACAGCGAATACAGACCTGCATTAAAAGCGGCTGGATTCTTAACACGTGACCCACGTATGAAAGAAAGAAAGAAATACGGTCTCAAAGCAGCGAGACGTGCTCCACAGTTCAGCAAGAGATAATCTCTCTGTTGCAGGACAGACAATTTCAAACAGCATTTTTACAACTCCTCAGGGCTTCGGTCTTGGGGAGTTTTTTTATCTTGACAAGTAAACGAGTGTTTACTATACTATACGTGTAAACAATCGTTTACTGCTGGAGGTGCATGATGATAAATACGAAGGAAAAGATATTAGTGGCTGCTTTGCGGCTATTTGCGGTCAATGGGTATGAGGCGGTTTCTGTCAGCCAGATTGCCGGAGAATTAGGTATAACGAAAGGTGCCTTATACAGGCATTATAAAAACAAGAGAGATATTTTTAATTGTATATTTGAATATGTTTGCCAACTGGATGTAGAGCGTTCGCAGAAAAGCGGTGTTCCGGAAAAAGATTATTCGGAAATGCCGGAAGCTTTTTCTAATGTATCTGCAGAAAGTCTGGGAAATTATATGAAAGCACAATTCTATTATTGGAGCGAAGATGAAATTGCCTGCAATTTTCGTAAAATGCTTACGTTGGAACAATACAAATCCCCGGAAATGAGTGCTTTATACCAAAAGGTTCTGGTAAGCGGACCTCTGGAATATATCGAAAATCTGTTTCGCGAAATATCCAGGAAACAAAAGAAAGAGCTGCCATCTCCCCATGCGTTAGCAGTGGAGTTTTATGCACCTTTTTATTTTCTGCTTAGTATGTCAGATGGAGCAGATTGTAAAGAGAAAAAAGAGGAAATCGCCCATAGCTATGTGCATTATATTGACGATTTTTTTCAAAAATACTTTTTATAAAAATTCATAGGAAAGGAAATTATAGTGAAGCAAATAATTAACATAAAAAAGTACGGATTCTCCGAAGAATTTTCAAATGCAATCCCACAAGAGAATTCATTAGAACCAGGGCGTGTTCTTGCCCAGGAAAGAGGGTTTTATCGAATTATAGCGGACAAGGGAGAGAAATTGGCGGAAATGTCTGGAAAGTTCCGGTTTCAAAGGGCAGTTTCTTGCGAATACCCTGCTGTTGGCGACTTTGTACTGGTAAACTGGAATGAATCCGGCAGCAGTGCTATGATTGAAGCTCTCTTGCCGCGAAAAAGCGCTTTTATCCGAAAAGCAGCCGGAGAATCACAGAAGGAGCAGGTGGTTGCGGCCAATATTGATACTGTATTTTTGTGCATGGCATTAAACAAGGATTTTAACCTCAGACGGTTGGAACGATATATTTCCATTGCATGGGACAGCGGCGCTATGCCGGTTGTTGTGCTGACAAAATCGGATCTGTGTGATGATTTGGCAAATAAACTTTCAGAGGTATCTTCGGTTTCTTTTGGTGTAGATATTCTGGTTACGAATTCAATGGAAGAAAACGGATATAAGGAACTTTTACCGTTTATTTCAGAAGGAAAAACGATTGCATTTATTGGATCTTCAGGTGTGGGAAAATCCACTCTTATTAATCGTCTGTTGGGTCAGGAATATCTGAAAACAAACGGGCTTCGCAATGATGACAAAGGCAGACACACCACTACCCGCAGAGAATTATTCCTTCTCCCTTCGGGTGGTATGGTAATCGACACACCGGGTATGCGTGAATTGGGAATGTGGGATAATGATACAGGAATTGAGAGAACCTTTGCGGATATTGAGGAACTTGCTGTTCAGTGTAAGTTCCGCAATTGTACGCACACAAGTGAGCCGGGATGTGCCATTAGGAGAGCACTGGAGTTGGGAGCATTACAGACAGACCGCTGGCAATCTTATCAGAAGTTAAAGGCTGAAAATGACTACATGGAAGATAAGGAAAGCTACCTGATTGCAAAAGGAAAACGGGAAAAAGAAATTTCAAAACTGATTAAGAAAATGCCAATCAAAGGGCAATAGAATGGAGGATGTTTATGGAACAGAACGTTATTATCAGAAAAGAAGAACAAAAGGACTGGGAAATCGTGGAGAATATCACAAGAGAAGCCTTCTATAATCTTTATGTACCAGGATGCGTGGAACATTATTTAGTCCATATCATGCGGAAACACGAAGATTTTATTCCAGAGTTAGATTTTGTTTTGGAACGAAACGGTCAAGTGATTGGTAATATCATGTATACAAAAGCAAGATTAATTGACGAAAATGGGATTGAAAAAGAAATTTTAACTTTCGATCCGGTCAGCATTCTGCCGGCTTATCAGAGAATGGGCTATGGGAAAATGCTTATGGAACATTCTTTTCAGGCAGCAATGCAGTTAGGCTATGACGTTATTGTTATTTTTGGAAGCCCCAGCAATTATGTCAGTCGCGGTTTTAAAAGCTGTAAAAAATATAATGTTTCTATGGAAAATGGGAGATACCCTGCTGCCATGATGGTAAAAGAACTGTCTCCTCATGCACTGGACGGTCATAAGTGGATTTATCATGATAGTCCGGTTATGGCAATCAGTGAGGAAGAAGCAGAACGCTATGACAATACACTGGAGCCGCTGGAAAAGAAGTATTTTCCAAGCCAGGAGGAGTTTTATATTATGAGCCATTCTTTTGTGGAGGAATAGGACAACAAAAATTGACAGGAGATGATGGTAATGAAGACTATTTGTGGAATTGACTGTAGGGAATGTACTCACAAAGATAATTGTAAAGGCTGTGTGGAAACAAACGGACATCCGTTGGGCGGCGAATGTGTTGCTGCCAGGTGCTATCAGTCGGGTGGAGAAAAGTGTTTTTTACAATATAAGAAGGAAGTGCTAGATGAAGTGAATTTCTTGCAAATTAAGGATATGCCGCCTGTAACAACACTTTTTCAGTTAAGCGGGGCTTATGTGAATTTGGAATATACACTTCCAAATGGGGATAAAATTAAATTGCTGGATGACAGAAAAATATATCTGGGCTGTCAGGTAGAAAAAATAAACAGTGACAGATGTTATGGATTTGTTGCAGACAATGATTATTTGCTCATATGTGAGTATGGATGTAATGGTGCTGAACCTGAGATTGTAATGTACAAAAAAAGATAAGCAGGCAGATGGACGAGAGTGGTATCATTTATAAGTGATCAGGGGACAAATACCGATGTGATGGCAGTAAATAAGATGCTGGAAGAAATCAATGCTTTTCAGGCATGAAAGGAAATCCTATGAAAGGCAGTAAAAAGCCTTGCATTTTCCTGTACCCTATGATATAATCTAAAAGCTGTTTGAATTTGAAAACGCAATAAAACAATATAAATAATCAAATATCATAGAAGAGGTGAAAATCATGAAAGAAGGAATCCATCCAAATTACCAGGAATGTACAGTAACATGCAACTGTGGAAATACATTTAAGACAGGATCTACAAAGTCTGAACTCCGCGTAGAAGTTTGCTCTAAATGTCATCCTTTCTATACAGGACAGCAGAAAGCTGCACAGGCTCGTGGACGTATTGATAAATTTAATAAGAAATACGGCATGAAATAATTATGATGTAGAAGAGGTTGAGGTTTTAGGACTTCAACCTCTTATTGCGTTTAAAGGAATGTTCAGGAGGAAACATGAAGTCATCGAATATTGGCGGACAAGCGGTTATGGAAGGCATTATGATGCGTCATAAAGATGTATATTCCATTGCAGTGCGAAAGCCGGATAAAGAGATTGAGATAAAGGTTGAAGACTATAAGAGTATTATGAAATGGAAGCCCCTTTTAAAAATCCCCATTTTAAGAGGCGTCTTTAACTTTATAGATTCCCTGGTGGTAGGTACGAAATGTCTCATGTATTCTGCCACATTTTTTGAAGAAGAGGAAGATCTGGAGAAGAGAAAGGCTCTGGAAGGAGAAGAAAGAGAGCGGGAAGAGGCAAAGAAAGAAAAACAGGATAAACTGCTTATGACAGGAACGGTGATTTTTTCCATTATTTTTTCTGTAGCGTTATTCATGGTATTGCCTTATCTCATTGCCAGTCTTTTGCAGAAGGTAGGGGCAACAGAGACTATGATTACCATAGCAGAGGCAGCAGTACGGATTTGTCTGTTTCTGGGTTATCTTCTTTTGATTTCCAAAATGGAGGATATCCAGCGGGTATTTATGTATCATGGAGCTGAGCATAAGTGTATTAACTGTGTGGAACATGGAATGCCTCTTACGGTGGAAAATGTTATGAAAAGCTCCAGGTTTCATAAACGCTGTGGAACCAGCTTTTTGTTTTTTGTTATTATTATCAGTATTATATTTTTTATAGGATTTTTTGCAGTAGTACCTATTCAGAATATGTGGCTGAGAGTGATCGTAAGGATTCTTCTGGTTCCTGTGATTGCTGGGGTTTCTTATGAAATTATCAAGCTGGCAGGAAACAGTGATCATTGTGTTATATCTCTTTTGTCAAAGCCGGGCATGGCCCTGCAGAAGCTGACAACCAAAGAGCCCACACCAGATATGGCAGAAGTGGCTATTGCGGCAGTGGAGGCTGTGTTTGACTGGAAAGCATATCTGGAAGAAAACTTTCCAAAAGAGACAGGAAAGGGAGAACCCTGATGGCAGTAAGAAGTTATAAAGAACTTTTAGAATATGGAAAAGACCAGTTAAAACAAGGAGAAATCCAGGACTATCAGTTGGACGCCTGGCTTCTTTTGGAGCATGTGTTTCAAATTTCCAGAACCTGGTATTTTGTTCATGAGACAGAACCGGCAGAGGAAAAGAAAGCAGAAGAATATGAGAAGCTTATCCAAAGAAGAAAAAGCCACATGCCCCTTCAGCAGCTGACAGAAGAAGGGTATTTCTATGGAATGAAGTTTTATGTGAATGAACATGTATTGATTCCAAGGCAGGATACGGAAATTCTGGTAGAAGAAGTGCTGAAATTATGCAAACATCTGTGGGGGCAGGAAGAAAGAAAAATTGAAATCCTTGACTTATGTACTGGCAGCGGATGTATTTTATTAAGCCTCCTTGCAAACCTGAAAGAGGCAGCAGGTACAGGGGCTGACTTATCTCCTAAAGCCCTGGAGGTTGCCGGACGAAACTCCAGAGAGTTAAAAATTCCGGCACAGTGGCTGCACAGTAATTTATTTGAAAAGGTAGAAGGCAGGTACGATGTAATCGTGTCAAACCCTCCCTATATTAAAACATCCGTAATTGAAGACCTGATGGAGGAAGTACGGCTTTATGAGCCAAGAATAGCTTTGGATGGATTTGAAGACGGACTGTATTTTTACAGGGAAATCACCAAAGAAGCAGAAAAATATCTGAAGCCTGGCGGTATTCTGGCCTTTGAGATTGGATATGACCAGGGGGAAGCAGTCAGCGGTCTTATGAAAAAACAAGGATATGAACATATTCAGGTTGTGCAGGATTTAGCAGGACTTGACAGGTGTGTAATAGGAATCAGAAATCAGGAGGAAACATAATGTTTGATAAATTAGAGGATATTTTAGTCCGCCTTGCAGAAATTTTAAATGAACTGAATGAACCTACAGTAGCGAATGATACTGCAAGATTTCAAAAGCTCATGAAAGAGCAGAGTGAATTACAGCCCATTGCAGATGCGTATAATGAGTATAAGAGCTGCAAGGAGACTGTAGAGGACAGCTTAATGATGCTGGATGAGGAATCTGATGAAGAAATGCGGGAAATGCTCAAAGAAGAGCTTTCAGACGCCAAAAAGAGAATTGAGGAACTGGAACAGGAACTGAAAATTCTTCTGCTTCCCAAAGACCCAAATGATGATAAGAATGTTATTGTAGAAATCCGCGCCGGCGCAGGTGGTGATGAGGCAGCGCTTTTTGCAGCAGAAATTTACAGAATGTATGTAAAATATGCAGAATCTCAAAACTGGAGATGTGAGATGATGAGTCTCAATGAAAACGGTATTGGCGGCTTTAAGGAAGTAACCTTTATGATTAACGGACAGGGAGCGTACTCAAAGCTGAAATATGAAAGCGGTGTTCACCGTGTACAGCGTGTGCCGGAGACAGAAAGCGGTGGAAGAATCCATACCTCTACCATTACAGTGGCAATTATGCCGGAAGCAGAGGAAATTGACTTCCAGTTAGATATGAATGATTGTAAATTTGATGTGTTCCGTGCTTCCGGAAACGGTGGACAGTGCGTTAATACTACAGACTCTGCGGTGCGTCTGACCCATATTCCTACAGGAATCGTAATTTCCTGTCAGGATGAGAAATCACAGTTGAAAAACAAGGATAAGGCGTTAAAGGTTTTGCGTTCCCGTCTGTATGACATGGAGCTGCAAAAGCGTCATGACGCAGAGGCAGAAGCCAGAAGAAGTCAGGTTGGAACCGGAGACCGTTCCGAAAAAATCAGAACTTATAATTTCCCACAGGGGCGTGTGACCGATCACAGAATCAAGCTGACTTTGCACCGGCTGGACAGTATTTTAAATGGTGATTTACAGGAGATTATAGATCACCTCATTTCGGCAGACCAAATGGCAAAATTGGCTAACCAGGGCATGGACGCATAACTGGTGTAACAAAAGTTTAGAATGAAGCAATAAGTAAGCAGTACAGGCAGTAAGGAGAAATAGTATGAAAAAAACAGCATTGGTAATCATGGCAGCGGGTCTTGGAAGCCGCTTTGGAGAAGGAATTAAACAGTTGGCAAAGGTAGGTCCTGAGGGGGAAATCATTATGGACTACTCCATTCATGATGCCCTGGAAGCTGGATTTAATAAAGTAGTATTTATTATCCGAAAAGATATTGAAGCAGAGTTTAGAGAAATTATTGGAAACAGAATTGAAAAAATCACAGAAGTCGCTTATGTGTTCCAGGACTTAAAGGATCTTCCGGAAGGCTTTACCTGTCCCGCAGACAGAACAAAACCCTGGGGAACAGGTCATGCGGTTCTGGCAGCTAAAAAAGCCATTACAGAACCTTTTGTAGTTATTAATGCAGACGATTATTACGGAAAAGAAGCTTTTGTGAAAATTCATGACTATCTGGTGGAAGAAAAACCGGAAAGTGAAAATATGGATATCTGCATGGCCGGTTTTATCCTGGAAAATACACTCAGCGATAATGGCGGGGTTACCAGAGGTGTTTGTACCTTGAATGAAAACAAGAAACTGGTTGGTATTGAAGAAACCTACAACATTCAGAAAACACCAGAAGGTCCGGCAGCAGTGGATGAAGAAACCAAAGAGAAGAAAGCTCTGGATTCCCAGACCCTGGTTTCCATGAATATGTGGGGGCTGACACCGGAATTTCTGGAAGTGCTGGAACAGGGATTTAAAGAATTCCTGGCAGGTGTAAAACCGGGAGATATTAAGAAGGAATATTTGCTCCCTGCAGTGGTGGACCAGTTGATTAAAGAAAACAAAGCAGAAGTGTCTGTATTAAAGACACATGACACCTGGTTCGGTGTGACTTATCAGGAAGATAAGGAAACGGTTATGGAAGCTTTTAACAATCTGGTGAAAAAAGGAGTATATAAAGCACCACTGTTTTCATAAATTAGTGACAAATTTCTCAAAATGTGTTATTGTGTTAAAGGCACTAATAAGACAAAAAAAGAGAATGATTGTGCAAAAGGAGCTAATTATGGGTAAATATTTTGGAACAGATGGTTTTCGCGGAGAAGCAAATGTAGATTTAACGGTAGAACATGCTTTTAAAGTAGGACGCTTTTTGGGCTGGTATTTCGGAAAGGAACATAAAGCAAGAATCGTCATCGGAAAAGATACCAGAAGGAGCAGTTATATGTTTGAATATTCACTGGTAGCAGGTCTTACTGCATCAGGAGCGGACGTTTATCTGCTTCACGTAACCACAACACCAAGTGTATCCTATGTGGTGCGTACAGAAGATTTTGACTGCGGTATTATGATTTCTGCAAGTCATAATCCTTTTTATGACAACGGAATTAAAATCATTAACGGAAACGGACAGAAGATGGAAGCTGCTGTAGAAGAGCAGATTGAGGCATATATTGATGGCAAAACAGAGGAGCTGCCTCTTGCAAAAAAAGAAAATATCGGACGTACCGTAGACTTTTCAGCAGGAAGAAACCGTTATATTGGTTATCTGATTTCCATACCTACCAGAGCATTTAAAAACGTAAGAGTGGGATTAGACTGTTCTAACGGAAGCGCCTCCGCTATTGCTAAGAGTGTATTTGACGCCCTGGGCGCTAAAACTTATGTGATTCATAATGAGCCAAATGGTGTGAATATTAATACAAATTGTGGTTCTACTCACATTGAAGAGCTGAAACGATTTGTAAAAGAAAATCATCTGGACGTTGGATTTGCCTATGATGGAGATGCAGACCGTTGTATTGCTGTAGATGATCAGGGAGAAGAAGTAAACGGTGACCTGATTATGTATGTATGTGGTAAATACATGAAGGAATGCGGAAAGCTGAATAATAATACCATTGTAACTACTGTAATGTCTAACCTGGGATTATATAAGGCATGTGACAGAGAAGGAATTTCCTATGAGAAAACAGCAGTAGGAGATAAATACGTGTGTGAAAATATGATGGCTAATGGTCACTCCATTGGCGGAGAGCAGTCCGGTCACATTATTTTTGCAAAACATGCCACTACAGGAGATGGTATTCTTACTTCTCTGAAACTGATGGAAGTGATTATTGAGAAGAAAATGCCACTTAGTACACTGACAAAAGAAGTGAAGATTTATCCGCAGGTTCTGAAAAATGTGAGAGTTCTGGATAAAAAGGCTGCCAGAGAGAATGAGAAAGTAGTAGAGGCTGTGAAACAGGTGGAGGAAGCTCTTGGAAATGACGGAAGAATTCTGGTTCGGGAAAGCGGAACAGAACCACTTATCCGCGTTATGGTAGAGGCTGCCACCGATGAAATCTGTGAGCACTATGTGAATCAGGTTCTTGAGGTGATAGAGGCAGAACATCTCATGGCATAAATATTGTGACAGAGAGAAGAGGGAAAACAGGTGAAGAAAACTGTATATGTAGCTATTGCCGCAGCTCTTTGCCTGCTGGCCGGCTGTAAAGAGAAAGAACTTACAGAATATGAAAAAGGTATGGAAAAGCTGGAACAGCAAAAGTATGAAAAGGCTGTAAGACACTTTGAAAATGCCATTGAAAAAGGGGACAGTACGGAACTGGCCTGGCGGGGAATCGGCATTGCCAGAACAGAGCAGGGGGCTTATGAGAAAGCAGAGGAAGCCTTTACAACAGCTCTTGAGGTGAGTGAAAAGAAGCAAAAAGCCCTGAAAAGAGACTTATCGCTTTATCTGGCAGATGTACAGTATCGTCAGGAGGATTACAGCAGTTGTATTGAAACCTGTGATAAGCTTCTGGAAACAGGGAAGACAGAGGATGCTTATTTTCTAAGAGGAAGCGCTTATCTTCAGAGAAGCGAATATAAAAAAGCAGAGAAGGATTTTCAAAAAGTACTTTCAAACTCCAAAGATTACCAGGATTATCTGGATATTTACCTGGTATACCAGGCATGTGATTTGAATGCAGATGGAGCAGAATATCTGGAAGACGGTTTGAAGCTGAAAGGCAGTTCCCCGGAAGATTTTTATCAGAGGGGGCGGATCTATTATTATCTCTCTGAATATAAAAATGCAGAGAAAGAGATGAAAAAAGCCAGAGAAAAAGGCTATGACCAGGCAACAGTATATCTGGGAAAGATTTATGCGGAAAACCAGGAATTTGATAAGGCTATGACCATGTATGAAGAGTGCCTGGAAATAGAAGGTCTGGAGGCAGAAGGCTACAATGGACTGGCTGTCTGCGCTGCCTCAGAAGGAGACTATGAAAAGGCGCTTTCCTGCATAGAGAAAGGACTGAAGCAGGATGACTGGGAAATGAACCAGGTACTCTTGTTTAACCAAATCGTGTTTTATGAAAAATCCATGGATTTTTCATCTGCACGAGAAAAAGTCACAGCCTATCTGGAGATGTACCCAGGGGATAAGGATGCTGTAAGGGAAGGGTATTTTTTGGAAACCAGGTAAAAGTGATAGCAAAGCAAAAACCAGAAATCGGATACTAAAATAGCATCCGATTCCTGGTTTTTTTGTGTTTTACTGTGCCAGAGGTGTTTCAGAACCATATACCTGAACTTCGTAGATACGTGCTGCGCTATCAGAGCCCTGGGTAGGTTTTACAACAGACAGTTTCACATATCTTGCGTTTACAGGTGCAAAGGTATCTAAGGTTGTTCCGGCTGTGTTTTTTGTTATATTTACAACAGGTGTATATTCTGCACCGTCTGTACTTACTGAGATGGTGTAGGCTTTTGTATTCATATCAGCGCCTTCACCGCCGGCTTCTGCATGAGAGATGCCAACCTGGCTTACGGTTGTTTCTGCTCCTAAGTCAATGGTGAGTTCATGAGGTGCAGTACCGGTAGCGCACCATTTCTTCTTCACATCCCCATCCACAGCAAAAGGAGGAGCTTCGTTTTCATTTACATAGGCAGTAGCTTCTGTGGCTTTTCCCTGAGAAAGAAGGGTAAGTTCTGCATCTTTTGCCAGGTCATCTGTCACAAGAATACATCCTGTGTAGGTTTTTTCGTCTTCTCCGGATTTGTTTTTCGCTGTCACGGTTACGTCATAAACACCACTTTATCGTAAGTAACGGTAACAGATTCGCCATCTGCAGATTCCTGACTGGAGCCTGGAAGTGTCCAGGAAACCTCTTCAGTGTTCTGAGAAGAACGGCTTTCAAAGGTAACGCTGCTTCCGGTGCCGATTAAAGTCTGGGAGGCTTTCAAGCCGGCTTTTGGCAGGCTGTTATCCGGCCATTCTGCTGTTACAGATGCTTCTTTGCCAGCTTTTAGTGTGTTTGTTACAGGAACTACCGTAAAGGTGGACTGATTGGTTTCATCTGTTCTTGGAAGGGTGTTAATATAGAAACATTCTGTATTGGAAACACCCAGAAGGGAACGGGATTTGTCCTCATTAATACGGTAAACTTCATAGTAGGAAGCCTTTTCGTCACTTTCCCAGGACAGGCGGAAGCCGGCATACATGCCGTCTTCGTCAAATTCTGCATCATCCACAGAAACATTAGAAACCGTTGCGGTCTTTTCTTCTTCTGCAGTCATGGAAATATTTCCGAAGAAGAACTGATAATGGCTGTCCTCTTCTGCAGCAGTCATTTCATAGGAAATACGGCGGATATTTTTGCCTTCCAGCTTGGAAAGGTCATAAGTTACAGTTGTCCAGTCGGTACCTACTTTTTTGTCACCTTTCAGGGTTTCTGTGGAACCGTCATCCAGTGTAAGAACAGCATTTAAGGATGTTTCTGTGGTTGCCTTGGCAGTTGTGGTGAAGGTGGTGGATTTTTCCACAGGCAGGTCTGCGCTGTACAGATGAATCACTGATGAATCATCTTTTCCCATATTTCCAAGGAGCTTCAGAGAGCTTCCCCCATACCATGCATTTCCTACATCAAAGTAAGCGGTTAATTTGTTTTCACCCTCATGGTCCATCATCCAGCGGTAAGTAGGAAGGATGTCGCCAATGCTTCGGTTATTCCAGTTTAAGGTGGAAATCTGTTCTCCGTTTTTAAAAAAACTATAGCCGCTTCCTGTATTGAAATTGGTTACAAAAGGAAGAGAAGTAATAGCAGATTTTTCAACTGCATAGGTAGATACACCATGCCACTGGGTATCGGAAGCATATTCAATGTCTGCTGAAGGGTCCTGTTTGCTGTTGACCCAGAGGTTGTTTTCCTTTTTATGGAAATCATCTAAATTCTGAGCAGAAGTATAAGCCCAGTTTGGACAATACAGACCAAGAGAAGTATGGGTGCTGTTGTCACTGGATTCAAACAAATCCCAGCGGATGGGGGTCATATAACCGTCTGCCTAGATATCCACGCCGGCAAATACCTGATAAGGATCAAGTCCCAGTTCTTCTGCTTTTTTGGCAGATGCCTTAATAAGCTCCTCAGATGCCAGTTCATCCTCTGTCCACCAGAAATTCAGGAACATTTCATCTGCTACTGCATTGCCTTCTTCATCTGACAGGAACATGGAGTTTTTATCAGTTAATGCATTCTGCCAGTCCATTTTACCTTCGGAAGTCATGGAATCATAGTAAATGACACGAAGTTCTGGTGCCTGGGATTTCATATATTTGATAAATTCCTGCATTTTCTGAGCATGTTCAGGAGAAAGAGGTTCTTCTTCGGAGCCTTCGGTTTCCTGGTTAATAAACCATCCGTCAAAGCCATAAGTCTTGGCTACTTCAATAAGCTTATCAGCCAGAGGGAAGGTACCGTCAGATTCCTGTTTCAGGAAAGTGTTGAGCCATTCCATTTTTCCACCGGCAACATCCTGTGGAAAGAATACTGTACCAATCACAGGAACACCATTCTTATGTCCTAAATCGGTAACATCCGGACTTGGGGGAACAATAAGGCCTTCTCCTGAAGAACCGCCCCAGTATACCAGTTCATCTACGTATTGCCAGTAGGTGAAGATATTACAATCTACCTTATTCAGACCATGGGGCGCATTGCCGCTGGTGCTGGAATTCATAATGGAAATTGCCATAACTTCGGTATCTTTATTCTGAGTGCTGTTTACAGGTGTAAGGTTTTCCTTGTCCACTCTTTGGGCGAGGGGAACGGTACTGATATTGTAAGCCAGATCCGGGTCTTCTTCTGGATTCCACTCTAAGAGCTGTTCCGGGAACCAGTAGGAGGATTCCGGCTGATTGTTCATTACCATTTCCTTGGCTTCATTTTCTTCTGTAACCTGATATTTAGCGCTGGATTTGTCAGCTTTTGTGTCTGAGGAAGCAGAGCCACCCTGGCAGGCAGTAAGACCTGCGGTCATCAAAAGTGACATGCCAATGGCAGCAGGTTTGTATAAAGATTGCTTTCTTTTCATATTGCCTCTCCTTTTCTTTCTTTTGTTACTCCGGAGTTTTGAATGACTTTACTATACTATAAAACTTGACAGGAAAATAGTGGAAAGATACTAGATTTTCTGTAGGAATTCTACAAAGAAGAATCGGTGTTTTGAAATTCTGTGAGAATGGGGCTTGCCTTGCCATGGAGAAGGAAGTATCATAAAGAAAGAACAAGAAGAGGAGATAAATATGGAGTTATACGAATTTAAAGAAGAGCAGGAACGGGTGATTCTGGTTGGGGTTCAGACCAGAGACGGAGATGATACGCTGGATTCCCTGGAAGAGCTAAAAGATTTGGTGAAAACAGCAGGAGCAGAGGCTGTTGGCATGGTTGTACAGAGCAGGGAGAGCATCCATCCCGGCTACTATGTGGGAACAGGAAAACTGGAAGAAATCCGTATGATGGCAAGAGCTTATGATGCCACCGGAATTGTCTGTGATGATGAATTATCACCCTCTCAGATGAACAATTTGGAAAGAGAGCTGGAACTAAAAATCATGGACAGGACCATGGTGATTCTGGATATTTTTGCAGCCAGAGCCCGCACCAGTGAAGGAAAGATTCAGGTAGAGCTGGCGCAGCTTCGGTATCGTTCCTCACGTTTAACCGGTCTTGGAACATCCATGTCCCGTCTGGGAGGAGGAATCGGAACCAGAGGCCCCGGCGAAAAGAAACTGGAAATGGACCGCCGCTTAATTAAGGTGCGGATTTCCCAGTTAAAAAAAGAGCTTGAGCAGGTAAAACGTCACAGAGAACTTCTTCGTGAGGGAAGAAGCAGGGAAAACATTATGACAGCAGCCATTGTAGGCTACACCAATGCAGGAAAATCCACCTTGCTTAACACTTTGACAGATGCGCAGGTTCTGGAAGAGGACAAACTTTTTGCAACCCTGGACCCCACTACCAGAATTTTGGAACTGCCGGGCAAACAGAGACTTTACCTTACGGATACCGTAGGCTTTATCCGAAAACTGCCCCATCATTTAATTGAGGCGTTTAAGAGTACGCTGGAAGAGGCAAAATATGCGGATTTTATCATTCACGTAGTAGATGCTTCCAATCCACAGCGGGATGAGCAGATGTATGTGGTATATGAGACTCTGAAAGAGCTGGAAGTAGGGGATAAGAAGATTGTTACCTTGTTTAATAAACAGGATAAAGTTCTGGAGCCGGAGATATTCCGGGATTTTAAGGCAGACTATGTGCTGAAAACAGCAGTAAAAACAGGAGAAGGACTGGAGGAATTAAAAGAGGTTCTGGAGAAGGTTATTACAGAAGACCAGATTTATCTGGAGCGGACTCTTGGATATCATGAAACAGGACAGATTCAAATGATTCGCAAATATGGACAGTTGTTATCAGAGGAATACACTGCTGAGGGCATTGAAATCAAGGCAAAAGTGCCAGGGAATATTTATGGGAAAATTGGCGGAAAGTAAAAAATGGAATCTCCCATGGAAAATCAGGTGTTCAAACACTGATTTTCCATGGGAGATTCTTTTTTTAGAATTAGTTCTGTTTTTTCTCTGCCTCAGCCAGCATCATTGCGCGAACCTTTAATGGAAGTCCGAACAGGGTGATGAATCCGTCTGCATCATGGTGGTCATATAAATCACCGGTTGTAAAGGATGCCAAGGATTCGTTGTACAGGCTGTATGGAGAAGTGGTTCCCGCTTTAATAATATTTCCTTTGTAAAGCTTGAATTTTACTTCACCAGTTACATACTGCTGAGTAGATTCCACAAATGCCTGAAGGGCTTCGCGAAGTGGTGTGAACCATTTTCCTTCGTATACCACCTGAGCAAACTGGCTTCCCAGTTTTTTCTTCATTTCCATGGTGTCGCGGTCTAATACCAGTTCTTCCAGCTGTGCGTGAGCTTCCATAAGAATAGTTCCGCCTGGTGTTTCATATACACCACGGGATTTCATACCAACCACACGGTTTTCTACAATATCAATGATACCGATTCCATTTTCACCGCCCAGACGGTTCAGTTCTGTAATGATTTCAGAAACTTTCATTTCTTTTCCGTTTAAGGTTTTTGGCACACCTGCCTCAAAAGTAATGCTAACCTCTGTTTCAGCATCTGGCGCTTTCTGAGGTGGTACACTTAACACTAATACATGGTCATAATTTGGAGCCTCTGCCGGGTTTTCCAGTTCCAGACCTTCGTGGCTGATGTGCCAGAGGTTCCGGTCGCGGCTGTAGCTGTGGCTTGCGTCAAATGGAAGATGGATGCCATGGGATTCACAGAAGGCAATTTCATCCTCACGAGACTGCATGGTCCAGATATCAGTCATACGCCATGGAGCAATAATTTTAATATCAGGAGCCAGAGCCTTGATTCCAAGCTCAAAACGAATCTGGTCATTTCCTTTTCCGGTAGCGCCGTGGCAGATAGCAACTGCATTTTCTTTTCTTGCGATTTCTACCAGACGTTTTGCAATGACAGGACGTGCCATGGAAGTACCAAGAAGATACTTATTCTCATAAACAGCGCCAGCCTGTACACATGGAACAATGTATTCGTCACAAAATTCATCTACCACATCTTCAATGTATAATTTAGCAGCGCCGGATAATGCAGCACGTTCAGCCAGTCCATCTAATTCAGCGCCCTGACCGCAGTTAATGCAGCAGCAGATAACATCATAATTGAAATTTTCCTTTAACCATGGAATTAAAGCTGTGGTATCAAGACCACCGGAATATGCTAAAACGACTTTTTCTTTCATCCTTAAAATCCTCCTGAACTTTTCTGTATCATTCAGCCGGTCAGGCTGTTTTTTTCACTAAAGGTACTATACAACAATTATCATAATTATGCAATAGGGAAAATGAAATAATTTCAAAAAAGTTTTAGGAATATCGTATCAAAGTACAATTTAATAAGGAAACAACAGAATGAGAAAGAAAAATAAAAGGAAAAAAATAGAAAAAGATGCTTGCATAATACAGAATTGAGATGTATAATTATTCAAAAATAAATAATGAATATGCATAATAAGGGTATGGGGATACTTCTTGCACAGGAAGAAAAAGTGGAGTATGATGTACAATAGAAGGAACAACATACTGGAAATAAAAGAAAAAAGACCAGGAGGAGAGATATGATAAAAGTAGGCATTATTGGCGCAACCGGCTATGCAGGAGGAGAGTTGGTTCGTCTTTTACAGGGACATAAAAATGTGGAGATTAAATGGTATGGCTCCAGAAGTTATATTGATAAGAAGTACTATGAAGTTTATCAGAATATGTTTGAAATCGTAGAGGACACCTGTCTGGATGATAATATGGAAGCTCTGGCAGAACAGGTAGATGTGATTTTTACAGCAACTCCCCAGGGACTTTGCGCTTCTATGGTAAATGAAGAAATTTTATCTAAGGTTAAGATTATTGACCTGAGCGCAGATTTCCGTATTAAGGACGTATCTGTATATGAAGAATGGTATAAGCTTCATCATCCATCTCCGCAGTTTATTGAAGAAGCGGTCTATGGCCTCTGCGAAATCAACAGAGAAAAAGTGAAACAGGCCCGTCTGGTGGCAAATCCTGGATGCTATACCACCTGTAGTATTCTCACCTGTTATCCACTGGTAAAAGAAGGACTTATTGATCCCAATACTTTAATTATTGATGCGAAATCAGGGACTTCCGGTGCAGGAAGAGGGGCAAAACTGGATAATTTATTCTGTGAAGTAAATGAAAATATGAAAGCCTACGGTGTGGCAACGCACAGACATACACCGGAGATTGAAGAGCAGCTTGGCTATGCGGCAGGACAGGAAATCCGGTTAAATTTCACACCGCATCTGGTGCCTATGAACAGGGGAATTCTGGCAACTGCTTATGCAAATCTTACAAAAGAAGTGACCTATGAAGAGGTAAAAGCAGTCTACGATAAATATTATAAACAGGAGAAATTTGTCCGGGTTCTGGACAAAGATGTTTATCCTCAGACCAAATGGGTAGAAGGCAGCAATTATGTGGATGTGAATTTCAAAATTGACCAAAGAACCAACAGGATTATTATGATGGGAGCCATTGATAATCTGGTAAAAGGAGCGGCAGGACAGGCAGTTCAGAATATGAATCTTATGTTTGGGGAAGAGGAAACAGAAGGATTAAATTTAGTTCCCATGTTTCCGTAAAACAGAAAATAACAGAGTTGAAACAGAGAAAGAGGGAAGAAAAATGAAGTGTATCGATGGAGGAGTAACCTCTGCAAAAGGCTTCCAGGCAGCAGGAATTGCAGCAGGAATTAAAAAGGGAAATACCAAGGATATGGCTATGATTTACAGTGAAAAGCCATGTACTACAGCAGGAACTTTTACCACCAATCTGGTGAAAGCAGCCCCTGTAAAATGGGACCAGAAAGTAGTATATGAAGCGCCTTACACCCAGGCTGTTGTGTGCAACAGCGGCATTGCAAATGCCTGTACAGGAGCAGAGGGATACGGTTATTGCGAAGCTACTGCAAAAGCAGCGGCAGAGGTACTGGATATACCAAAAGAATCCGTTCTGGTAGCATCCACAGGTGTGATTGGACAGCAGCTTCCTATGGAAAAACTGGAGGCTGGAGTAAAGAAATTAGCTCCGGTTTTATCTGGTGCAAGACAGGCTGGAATCCTGGCGGCAGAGTCTATTATGACTACAGATACAGTGAGAAAAGAAGCGGCTGTGGAGATAGAATTATCTGGAAAAACCGTGACCATTGGCGGTATGTGCAAAGGCTCCGGTATGATTCATCCTAATATGTGTACCATGCTGGGATTTGTTACAACCGATGCAGCTATTGAGAAACAGCTTCTTCAGGAGGCATTGAGCGAAGTAGTGGCAGATACCTATAATATGATTTCTGTGGACGGTGATACTTCCACCAATGATACGGTTCTGGTTCTGGCAAACGGCATGGCAGAAAATCCTGTTATTACAGAGAAAAATGAAGATTATGAGACCTTTAAAGGAGCTTTAAAATATGTAAATACCAGTCTTGCGAAACAGATTGCAGCAGATGGGGAAGGGGCTTCTGCGCTCTTTGAAGTGAAGATTATTGGCGCAGAAACAAAGGAACAGGCTGTGGTTTTAAGTAAGTCTGTGATTACTTCAAATCTGACCAAAGCAGCAATTTTCGGCCATGATGCCAACTGGGGAAGAATCCTCTGCGCTATGGGATATTCTGGGGCGCAGTTTGATCCGGATAAGGTGGATTTGGCTTTTGAAAGCTCAGCCGGCCATATTCAGATTATTGAAAATGGTGTTGCGGTAAATTACAGTGAAGAGGAAGCAACCAGAATTCTTTCGGAAAATTATGTCACCGCCATTGCAGATTTGAAAATGGGGCAGGAAACAGCAATAGCCTGGGGCTGCGATCTGACTTATGATTATGTGAAAATTAATGCAGATTACCGCTCTTAAGGGCAGGGGAAAGGAGACAGAAACATGGTGAATCAGAAATATCTTGAAAAAGCAGAGGTACTTATTGAGGCATTGCCTTATATTCAGCGCTTTAACCGTAAAATTATTGTGGTAAAATATGGTGGAAGCGCCATGGTGGATGAACAGTTGAAAAAGAGTGTTATCCAGGATGTTGTACTGTTAAAATTAGTTGGTTTTAAGCCTATTATTGTACACGGTGGTGGAAAAGAAATCAGCCGCTGGGTTGGAAAAGTGGGAAAAGAACCTCAATTTATCAATGGTCTTCGTGTCACGGATGAGGAAACCATGGAGATTGCAGAAATGGTTCTGGGAAAGGTAAATAAGGAACTGGTAAGCATGGTGGAATCCCTGGGCGTGAAGGCTGTTGGTATCAGCGGAAAGGATGGCGGACTTTTAACGGTAGAAAAGAAATATTCCAATGGACAGGATATTGGTTATGTGGGAAATGTTACAGGAGTGAATGCAAAAATTCTTTTTGATCTTCTGGACAAGGATTTTCTGCCCATTGTCTGCCCCATTGGAATGGACGAAAATTTTCTGACTTATAATATCAATGCAGACGATGCTGCCTGTGCCATTGCAAAAGAAATGAAGGCAGAAAAGCTGGCATTTTTAACAGACATTGAAGGGGTTTATAAGGATCCCAAAGATCCGGAAAGTCTGATTTCCAAACTGTTTGTAAAAGAGGCAAAAGAGCTGATTGACAATGGCAATGTAGGAGGCGGTATGATACCAAAACTGCAGAATTGTATTGATGCCATTGAACAGGGAGTTTCCAGAGTGCATATTCTGGATGGAAGAATTAAGCACTGTCTGCTTCTGGAAATATTTACCAATAAAGGTATTGGAACCGCTATTTTAAGAAAGGAAGGAATACAGCATTATGACGTGCAGTAAGGAATATATAGAACGGGCAGAGAACGCTGTTTTGCATACATACAATCGTTTCCCGGTGGTATTTGACCATGGAGAAGGCGTTTATCTGTATGATTTAGAAGGAAAGAAGTATCTGGATTTTGGAGCGGGAATTGCTGTTTTTTCCCTGGGATATGGGAACCAGGAGTACAATGAGGCGCTGAAAAATCAGATTGATAAGCTGCTTCATACCTCAAATTTATATTACAATGTACCTATGACAGAGGCAGCAGAGAAGCTTTTAAAAGCATCTGGACTTAGCAAGGTTTTCTTTACCAACAGTGGAACAGAAGCCATTGAAGGAGCCATTAAAGCTGCCAGAAAATATGCATGGCTGAAGGATAACAGCACAGACCATGAGATTATTGCCATGAAACATTCCTTCCATGGAAGAAGTATGGGAGCTTTATCTGTAACAGGAAACAGCCACTATCAGGAGCCTTTTAAACCTCTGATTGGGGGAATTAAGTTTGCAGATTTTAATGATTTAGACAGTGTGAAAGCACAGATTACGGAGAAAACCTGTGCCATTATTCTGGAAACTGTACAGGGGGAAGGCGGTATTTATCCTGCGGAAAAAACTTTCCTGGAAGGCATTAGAAAGCTGTGTGATGAAAAGGATATTCTGTTGATCCTGGATGAAATTCAGTGCGGTATGGGACGGACAGGAACCATGTTTGCCTACGAAGATTATGGCATAAAACCAGATATTATGACCAGCGCCAAAGCCCTTGGATGCGGTGTTCCGGTAGGGGCTTTTGTGTTAAATGAAAAGGTAGCAAACAGCAGTTTAAAGCCGGGTGATCATGGCACTACCTACGGAGGAAATCCCTTTGCCTGTGCAGCAGTAAGCAAGGTCTTTGACTTATTTGAAGAGCAGCATATTTTAGAACATGTGCAGGAGATTACCCCGTATTTTGAGGAAAGGCTGGATGGTCTGGTGGAAAAGTATGACTTTTTTACACAAAGACGTGGAAAAGGTCTGATGCAGGGACTTGTAGTAGAAGGAAGACCGGTGGGAGAAATTGTTGCAAAAGCTCTGGAAAATGGTTTAGTGGTAATTTCAGCAGGAAGTGATGTTCTGCGCTTTGTGCCGCCTCTCATTATTACAAAAGAACAGATTGATGAAATGGTGGAAAAACTGGAAAAAACTATTGACGGACAGTAAGTGTCTGGTTATAATGAAAAACAACATAAACAGAGAAAATTCGCAGAAGGGAATAAGTAATCACTGACAGAATTTACAGAGAAGCAGCGGCTGGTGAGAGGTGCTAAGGAAGTCAGCGGATGAAATCATCCTGGAGAAGCAAGCTGAAAAAAGTAAGCAAGCCGGAGTTGAGCCACGATATAGGTGATACGCATTGACAGATGCGGTTAGAGTGCCGGACTATACCAGGGTATAGCCGGAAGTAAGGTGGTACCGCGACAAAAGTCGTCCTTTTTAGGACGGCTTTTTTTAATATTTTTTAATATAATGTTAAGAAGGAGGAACCTAAGATGAAGTTAGGAAAGAAACAAATGTTGCTGGTAAGTTTTATGCTGTTTTCACTTTTTTTCGGAGCAGGAAATTTGATTTTCCCTCCATTTCTGGGACAAAATGCAGGAGAAACAACGCCTCTGGCGATTGGGGCATTTTTAATCACAGCAGTTCTTCTGCCGGTGCTTGGCGTCATTGTTGTGGCAAGATTTCAGGGGCTTGACTGCCTGGCTGGAAAGGTGGGGCCAAGGTTTGCCATTATTTTTACTGTATTGATTTATTTGTCCATTGGACCGGGACTTGGTATTCCGCGGGCAGCTTCGGTACCTTTTGAAATGGCAGTAGCACCATATCTTCCGGAAAACGTACCTTTAAACTGGTGTATGGCTGCTTATTCTCTGGTGTTTTTTGTGCTGGCAGCCTGGCTGGCTCTGACACCGAAAAAATTAGTGGAAAGAATTGGAAAGGTGCTGACTCCGTCACTGCTTCTCCTTTTAGTATTTTTGTTTGTGAGCTTTTTAGCTGGAGGGAAAACAGAGGTAGCAGAAGCACAGGCAGAATATCTGGCAAATCCTGCGGTGAAAGGATTTCTGGAAGGTTACCAGACCATGGATACCATTGCGGCGCTGAATTTTGGACTGGTGATTTCCGTTACCATTCAAAATATGGGGATTGAAAAGAAAAAACGGGTTATGCATTATACCGTGAAAGCCGGTGTGTTTGCCGGAAGTATTTTATCCATTGTTTATTTCATGCTGGCTTATATGGGAATGAAAAGTTCAGGGGTATATCCGATTCAGGAAAACGGAGCATGGACACTGCGCTGCATTGTGTCTCAGTTATTTGGCGGACCGGGAGCTGTTTTACTGGCGGCAATTTTTACACTGGCTTGCTTAACAACCTGTGTGGGACTGATTACTTCTATTTCCCAGTTTTTTGCAAAGCTTCTTCCTAAGTTGAAATATCAGCAATGGGTTTGCGTGATTACCGGATTTTCTTTCCTGATTTGCAACCAGGGATTGAATACGATTTTAGGTTTGTCCGTACCTGTTTTAAATGCCATTTATCCAATGTCCATAGTGCTGATTATCTTGGGATTATGTGATTCCTGGATGAAAAATAACCGTTATCTTTATCCGGTGACCATTACAGGGGTTGGCTGTATCAGCGTGATTTATGTTTTGGATCAGGCAAAAGTACCTTTGGGCATTTTGGGAGAAATGTGTCATAAGCTTCCATTTTATTCCCTGGGACTTGGCTGGGTTGTAGTAGGACTTGCAGCCGCGCTGCTTAGCATTGGCCTGGGATTTTTGACAAATCTCTTAAGTGACAGGTATAATTTTGCTCTTCTTGGTAAACACTGAATTTGAAAACAAATTCATATTGGAGGAATGAAGCATGTGGGGGATTTTGATTGCACTGCTTTCAGGAGCTTTGATGAGTGTGCAGGGAGTTTTTAACACAGAACTTACGAAGCAGAGCAGTTTGTGGGTTTCTACAGGCTGGGTGCAGTTTTCTGCTTTGCTGGTTTGTATTGCCGCCTGGTTTTTTACAGGACGTCAAAGCATTGGAACACTGGCAAGGGTAGAACACAAATATATTCTTTTGGGAGGCGTAATCGGAGCTTTTATTACTATTACAGTGATTCAGAGCATGTCTGCTCTTGGACCTGCCAAAGCGGCTATGCTTATTGTGGTAGCTCAGCTTGCTGTGGCGTATCTCATAGAGCTTATGGGATTGTTTGGAGTAGACAAGGTGGAATTTCAGTGGAGAAAGCTAATAGGTATGGCAATGGCTATTGGTGGAATTATTTTATTCAAATGGGAAAAATAGACAAAAACAGCCGGGAAAAAGCGGCTGTTTTTTGATTTGCCAGAAAAAGAGGAATGTGATAATATAATTATAACAGTTCAAGTAGCACGTCAGCGTTTCTGCTGTAATTTCCAATACAGATACAATAGAAAAAAGAAAGAAAAGAGAAATGTGTATAACTTCTGAATTAGATATTGTAATAAGAACATAAATTCGTTACAATAGAGTCAGTTGTATACAGATGCTTCTCTTTTACGGAAAATGGGGAGGAAAAGCAATGTGTAGAACAAACAAAAAAAGAATCGTGTGGTTTTTTCTGGTTTTCAGTTTATGCCTGTGTTCCTGTAAAAAACAGGGGACAGAGATTATTCTGGATGATGTGGGACAGGAGAATCAGCCAAAAGAAGAAGTACAAGAAGAACCAAAAGGAGAACCGGAGGAAGAAGCTGAAAAGGAGATTCTGGCAGAACCTGCCTGCATCTGGGTGGATGTAAGCGGAGCGGTTGCAAGGCCGGGAGTCTATGAGCTGCCGGAAAATGCCAGGGTGTTTGAAGCTATCGAGGCAGCCGGAGGTTTTCTGGAACAGGCGGATGAGCAGTGGCTGAACCAGGCCGCCACCCTGACTGATGGCGAGAAAATTCTGGTTTATACCAAGGAAGAAACAGAAGCTTTCAAAGCTCAGGGAATGACTTCAGAAGAGGCGTCTGCCCGACAGGAATCAGCAGCGCCAAAAGAGGAGACAAAAGGCAAGGTGAATCTGAACACAGCTACCTTAGAAGGGCTTCAGGAGATTCCGGGAATTGGCGAAGTACGCGCCCAGGCTATTTTGGAGTACCGCCAGCAGGCAGGTGGATTTAAAAGTGTGGAGGAAATCCAGGAGGTATCGGGCATTAAAGGGAAAACATATGAAAAAATTGCAGATTACATATGCGTAGATTAAAACAAGGAGAAAATCAATGAGTAGACGAGTTCTGGTAGTGGATGATGAAAAATTAATTGTAAAAGGAATCCGGTTTAGTCTGGAGCAGGAAGGCATGGAGGTAGACTGTGCCTATGATGGAGAGGAGGCTCTGGAAAAGGCAAAAACAAAGGAATATGATATGATACTGCTGGATATTATGCTGCCAAAGCTGACGGGGCTGGAAGTGTGCCAGCAGATTCGGGAGTTTTCTTCTGTACCGATTATTATGCTCACAGCCAAAGGAGAAGACATGGATAAGATTCTTGGGCTGGAGTATGGCGCAGACGATTATATTACCAAGCCTTTTAATATCTTGGAGGTCAAGGCCAGAATTAAGGCGATTATGCGAAGAGCCAGAAAAGAAGAGAAAAAGGAAGCTTCAGATAAAACACTGGTAATCGGTGAATTAAAATTAGACTGTGAGGGCAGAAGAGTCTTTATTGGAGGAAGAGAGATTAATCTGACTGCAAAGGAATTTGATGTTTTAGAGCTTTTGGCTAAAAATCCCAATAAAGTATACAGCCGCGAAAATCTTCTGAACCTGGTATGGGGATATGAATATCCGGGTGATGTGCGTACTGTTGATGTCCATATCCGCCGGCTGAGAGAAAAAATTGAAACCGTTCCAAGCGATCCGAAATATGTTCATACAAAATGGGGCATTGGATATTATTTTCAGGGATAGAAAACAATGAAAGAGAAGATGAAACAATCCTTTTTTAAAAGCCTTAGATTCCGGATTATGGTGCTTCTGGTGATTATCGGAATCCTTCCCTGCCTGATTATAGAGAAAGTGATTGTCAACAGTTATGAAAATCGGGCAGTGGAATGGAAGAAAATGAATGTGAAGAACCAATGTGATATTTTGGGGAATCAGTTGATGAAAGAGGGATATCTGGAGTATCAGCAGTCCGAAGTTATTAATGGAGAATTATCTATTCTGTCTACCGTATATAATGGGCGGATTCTGATTATTAACAGAAGCGGACGTATTATTAAAGATACCTATGATATTGATGAAGGAAAATATATGCTGTCTGAAGAAGTGATTCAGTGCTTTGAAGGAGTGGATACCAGCTATTATGATGAAAGCAATGATTACATCGAGCAGACCGTATCTCTGAAAGATGGCAAGAGTAAACAAATTGATGGTGTAATGCTGGTAAGTATCTCCACAGGAGAAATCAGAGACAGCATTGAGATTCTGGAACACAGGGGAAATTTGCTGATGCTGGCAATTAGTATTCTGGTGCTGGTTCTGGGATATTTGTTATCCAAGAGCCTGGTAAAACCGTTTACCAGAGTCAGCAAGGCCATTGAAGAACTGACAGACGGATATCTGGATGAGGAGATTTCTGTTCTGGATTATTCAGAAACCCAGATGCTTAGCAGTGTGTTTAATAAGATGCTAAAGAGAATGAAGGTTCTGGATGATTCCCGCCAGGAATTTGTGGCCAATGTGTCGCATGAGTTGAAAACACCTATGACTTCCATCAAGGTGCTGGCGGATTCCCTGGTAGGGCAGGAAGAAGTTCCGGTAGAGCTTTATAAGGAATTTATGCAGGATATTGCAGTGGAAATCGACAGAGAGAACAAGATTATTACAGACTTGCTTGCTCTGGTAAAAATGGATAAGAAGGCTTCTGATCTGAATATTGAAAAGGTCAATATTAATGAACTTATGGAGAGCATTCTGAAGCGTTTAAAACCCATTGCAGACAAGAAAAAAGTAGAACTGGTGCTGGAAACCTATCGTCCTATTGTAGCGGAAGTAGATGAGGTGAAATTGAGTCTGGCATTGTCTAATCTGGTAGAAAACGGAATTAAATATAATGTAGAGGATGGCTGGGTACACGTAACGCTTAATGCAGATCACAAATATTTTTATGTTACAGTAGCAGATTCAGGAGTTGGAATTCCAAAGGATTCCATAGATAAGATTTTTGAGCGTTTTTACAGAGTGGATAAATCCCATTCCAGGGAAATTGGAGGAACAGGTCTTGGCCTTGCAATTACCAGAAATGCCATAGCCATGCACAGAGGCGCAGTGAAGGTAAAGAGCGAAGAGCAAAAGGGAACTACGTTTTCTGTGCGTATTCCTCTGAATTATATTGCGTAAGAGGTACTGATAAAATGAAGAAATGGAAACAAGCAGCAGCAATTCTGCTGGCAGTCTGTATCCTTCCCTGTACCCTTGGGTGCAGTAAAAAAGAAGAGACTGAAGATACAGCAGAATATTATATGTACTACCTGTCGCCAAAGGAAACAGCCCTGGAAACTGCAGAGTATGTCCCAACGGAACGTACTTCCGATGCTATGGTAAAAGAAATTGCCGGGAAAATAGGAGAAGACCTGCCAGAGGAAGGCTATTTAAGCCTTCTTCCCAGCAATGTTCTGGTTCAGGATGTTACTTACGAAGGGCAGACAGTTACAGTGGATTTTAACAGCGAGTATAAAAAGATGAAGAATACAAGAGAAATTCTGGCAAGGGCAGGGATTGTGAAGGCCTTTACACAGATTCCGGGCGTCAGTTATGTGGAGTTTCTGGATGAAGGTGAACCTATGACCGATGCTTCCGGAATGCTGCTGGGAAAAATGGATAAGAATACCTTTGTAGAAAATGAAGGGGAGAACATTAATTCTTATATGAATACCAGCCTGAACTTGTATTTTGCAGATCAGGATGGAGACAGTCTGAAAAAAGAGACCATATCCGTGTATTACAGCAGCAATGTTCCTCTGGAACGGGAAGTTGTGGAAAGGCTTTTAAAAGGACCAAATTCGGAAGAACTGAAACCTACCCTGTCTCCCAATACGAAAATTTTGGGAGTCTCCATTGTTGAAGGGATTTGCTATGTGAATCTGGATAAAAGCTTTCTGTCGGATACCATGGATGTTCAGGAGGAACTTCCGATTTATTCTATTGTGAATTCTCTTACGGATGCCTGCAATGTGCGTGGGGTACAGATTTCCGTGGAAGGTGAAACAAAAATGATTTTCAGGGAAAGTATGAAGCTGGATCAGATTTACCATGCAGATTACCGTCTCATGGAGGATAAGAAAGAGGAGCAGGAATGAGAAAAAGGCCCTTATGTATAGCAGCCCTGATATGGGCAGTGATTTTGTGGCTTTTGGGAAAGGCGGGAATACCTGTGCTGGGGTATGATCCGCCTGATCTTCCCATAGATGCAAAAAACAAGCCTGTTCAGGTGGCAGGCACTCTTTATCACTTGGATACCTATGAGTATCAATCTATATTTTATCTAAAAGAAGCAGTTCTAATCAGTCAGACGAACACGTCAAGAAACAATCACACATCACAAAGTGCAATTCAGAAGGAATACCCATTAGATGGAATCAAAGTAACGGTGAAACAGGAAAAAATTCCGGCACCCCTTGGGGAAGGAATGAGGGTACTTGTATCCGGTACGCTGGAAGAAATACCGTTACCTGGAAACCCTGGACAATTTCATGAAAGAGCGTATTATTATGCCAGGAAGATTAAATGGTATCAGGATGCAAACCAGGTTCAGGTGCTGGAGGAAAATTATGATTACCTGTTACGTTTTCAGGAGCAGGTAAAAGACAGGATGAAAAAAGGGCTTTCCAGAAGCTTTTCAAAAGAAAAGGCAGGGATTTTGGAAGCTATGCTGCTGGGGGAAAAAGGAAATATGGACAAGGAAGATACACTGTTATTCCAGATTCTGGGATGTTCCCACATTCTAGCCATTTCTGGCCTGCATTTATCTATTTTAGGCGGTGGTCTGCTAAAACTTCTCTGCAGATGTTCTGTGCCAAGGAGAGCTTCCATTGCCTTGTCAGCAGGAGCCATGTTTTTCTATGGAGGGCTGACCGGAAGCGGGGCTTCTGTTATGCGTGCTGCCATTATGTTTGCAGTGTCATCAGGGGCATTTCTGGCAAAGAGAACCTATGACTTTTTGTCGGGGATTTCTCTGGCAGCGATTCTTCTGCTCTGTGAAAGTCCATATTATCTTTATGACAGCAGTTTTTTACTCTCTTTTGGAGCAGTTCTTGGTCTGGCAATGGTATATCCCATTTTGTTTCAAAAAGGGAAAGAAAAGAAAGGAAGAGGTCTGGCAGTGCTGACAGAGGGAGTGCGTTCCAGCGTGTCGGTGTGGTTTTTGCTGTTGCCTCTGGTGCTGTACTTTTTCTATGAACTGCCAATCTGGGGAAGTATTGTCAGTATCTTTTTCATGCCTTTGTCCGAACTTCTGCTCTTATCCGGTCTGGCAGGGGGAGTGTTTGGGTGTTTGCCAGTGACTTTGCCGGGACAGTTGGCAGGACTTGTGGCAAGTGGGATTCTTGAAGTGTTTCTGATTATGGGAAGAATATTGAAAATGCTGCCGGGCTCCCTGTGGATTGCCGGACAACCGGAACTCTGGTGTTGTGTGCTATATTATGTGGCTGCGTCTCTGGTACTTTTTAGAAAAAGTATTTCCCCTGCAGGAAAAACAGGAAAAGGGATGAAAATCCTGTACGGGATTGCGGTTTTGCTGCTTCTGATTCCCATCCCCAAAGGCTCTCTGGAACTTACTTTTCTGGATGTGGGACAGGGAGACTGTGCCTGTATACAAACAGCGTCAGGAACCTGCTATCTCATAGATGGCGGCAGCACCACAGTGTCAAAGGTGGGAAAATACAGGATTTTGCCTTTTTTGAAAGCATCCGGCATAAGAAGGCTTCAGGGGATTTTTGTTTCTCATATGGACCAGGATCATGTCAATGGAATTCAGGAACTTTTGGAAATGGTGAAAACAAAAGAAACCCAGCTAAAGGTGGAACGGTTGTTCCTGTCCAAGTGTGCCGGTACAACAAAAGAGCTTGAAAAGCTGGAGAACCTGGGAAAACAGGCGGGATGCCAGGTGGTTTATATTCAAAAGGGAAGCAAAATCAGGGACGAGGATTTGCTGATTGAGTGTCTGGGGCCAGGGCAGATTTATGAGGACAGCAATGAGAGTTCTCAGGTTCTGCACGTTTCCCAGGGGGACTTTGATGTTTTATTCACAGGAGATGTGGAAGGGAAAGGAGAGGAACAGGTTTTAGAACTGCTTCAAGAGTGTTCTGTTACATGGGAAGTTTTAAAAGTAGCCCATCATGGCTCTAAAAACTCCAGCAAAGAGACATTTTTAGATTGTGTGAAGCCCAAACAGGCAGTAATCTCCTGTGGAAAGGATAATTCCTATGGGCATCCACACCGGGAAGTGATGGAAAGGCTGGAAACCAGGGTCCAAAGAATCTTCATAACCTGGAAAGAAGGAGCAGTGGGGATGTATGTGAGAAATCCCTTCTTTTCACAGGGCAAAAATCGTGATAAAATGAGCAGGAATCAAGAGAAAACTCCAGGGGGATTGGAATGAAAAGTTTACAGGAAGATATTAAAAATCAGGATTTTAAGAAGGTCTATCTCCTGTGCGGAGAGGAAGATTACTTAAAGAAGCAATATAAAGAAAAATTAAAAAATGCGCTGGTGCCGGATGGGGATACCATGAATTTTTCAATTTTTGAAGGAAAGAAAACAGAGCCAAGAGCTGTTATTGACCTGGGTGAAACCATGCCTTTTTTTGCGGAAAGAAGAGTGATATTTCTGGAGGATACCGGATTTTTTAAAAACCAGTGTCAGAATTTGCCGGAATATCTGGGAGAATTGCCGGAGTATTTATGTATGGTGTTTGTGGAAAGTGAAGTGGACAAACGAAGCCGTATGTACAAGGCAGTAAAGAAATATGGAAGGATTGTAGAATTTGGGCAGCAGGACAGTAATACCATTATGCGGTGGGTTCTTGGAATTCTGAACCGTGAGGGGCGCAAAATTACCAGAAGTGATATGGAACTGTTTCTTACGAAAACAGGAACAGACATGGGGAATATTGAGAGAGAACTGGAAAAACTGCTGTGTTATACCATGGGGAGAGAAGTTATTACAAAAGAAGATATAGAAGCGGTATGTACCACCCAGATATCCAATCATATTTTTGATATGATTCGGGCAATGACGGAGAAAAATCAGAACAAAGCTCTGGAGCTGTATTATGATTTGCTGGCTTTGAAAGAGCCGCCTATGAGAATTTTGTTTTTGATTGCCCGACAGTTTAACTTGATTATGCAGGTGAAGGAACTGGCAGCAGAAGGGCATGACCAGAGCAGCATTGGGAAGAAAACAGGACTGCAGCCTTTTGTGGTGAGAAATTATATGACCTATGCCAGAAAATATACCACAGAAGCCTTAAGAGAAGCTGTGGAGGAATGTGTGAGTACAGAAGCAAAAGTAAAAACAGGAATCATGACAGATGCCATGAGTGTAGAACTTCTTCTGGTAAAATTCAGCAGATAAAAAAGCAGCCGGACTGATGACGGACAGTCCGGCTGCTTTTTTATAAAAATAAGTCTATAAATTATGCAAGTGTGTTTACTGCTTTAGATAAGCGGGAAACTTTTCTTGCAGCAGTATTTTTGTGATAAACACCTTTTGTAGCTGCTTTATCAATAGTAGAGATTGCATTCTGTAATGCTGCAACTGCTGCTTCTTTGTCTTTTGCTGCAACTGCTGCTTCTACTTTTCTGATAGAAGTTTTAACTCCTGATTTGATAGATTTGTTTCTCTCAGCTTTTTTCTGATTTACTAATACTCTTTTTTTTGCAGATTTAATGTTAGCCAAAGCGTACACCTCCAAATATAATCTTTTCCAGTTTTATGATTTATCGTTTATCTTCATCGGAGAAGGACACGGTGTTCTCCGATATTACATGCTTTTTTATTCTAGTTGATTTAAAGGTAAATGTCAATACATAAAATCCCTGAAACTGCAAAAAATAGAAGAAACAAGCATGAAGGAAAGGGAAAAAAGGGAAATGGGAAGAATTCGTACAGATTTAGCTTTGGAGACAAAAGAAAAGTTTGAAGAGGACCAGGTGGAAATCAGGGGAGTGGTAATTGAAGAAAATTATAATGAAGAAAAAGATATCAAGACCACAGTGGTGAAAATTGAAACCGAAAATGGGGCGAAAACCATGGGAAGGCCACAGGGGATTTACATTACCATGGAAGCACCGAATCTGTCTGTTCCGGATGAGGACTATCACAGGGAAATTTCCAGGGAACTTGCCAGACATATGAAAAAGCTGCTGCCAGAGAAAGGAGAGCTGAAAGCGCTGGTTGTGGGACTGGGAAACCGGGAGATTACCCCTGATTCCCTGGGTCCGGATGTGATTTCAAACCTGCATATTACCAGACACCTCATTCAGGAATATGGAACCCTGGGTATGGGAGAAACCTGTGTACATTCTGTCAGCGGGCTGGTTCCGGGAGTGATGGCTCAAACCGGAATGGAAACCATGGAAATTATCAGAGGTGTTGTGGAAGAGACCAAACCAGATGTGGTGATTGCCATTGATGCGCTGGCAGCCAGAAGCGTGAAAAGACTGAATCGTACCATTCAGCTTACAGATACAGGGATTCAGCCCGGTTCCGGGGTTGGGAATCACAGAAATGGACTAAGTGAAACCACTCTTGGAGTGAAGGTAATTGGAATCGGAGTGCCTACAGTAGTAGATGCAGCGACAATTGTTCAGGATGCCATGTCTCATTTGCTGGATGCTCTGGAGGAACAGGAGAAAAAAGAATTTCTGGAAGAGATGATTACCCCGTCTCTGCACAGCATGTTCATGACTCCAAAGGATGTAGATGAAACCATAAAAAGACTTTCCTATACCATATCTGAAGGACTGAATCTTACATTTGCAAAAGCAGAGGCATAATTGAAAAGGATTGTCTCATATATAGATATGAGGTGATTGATTGAAGAAAAAAGATGCAGAACGAATTGTTTCTATTGTGCTGTGGATTCTTATGGTGATTCTGGGTGCAGATATTGTGATAAAAGGATTAAAACTGGATGAGGAAACCTGGGAGCAGATGATGCGTAAAGTGCAGCAGCAAACCATGGAAACCTATCTTCCAGGGATGGTGGAAGAACACGGCGGGGAAACTGCAGTTACGTGGCTGCTGAGACAAATCGGAGCGCAGATACCTGTATTTATGCCGGACAGGACAGAAGAGCAGGGAAGTCTTTTGGAAGATTCCAAAATCAGCAGGAAAATCGCAGAGGAAAATTCAGAATTTCTGGAGGCAAAACTTCTGGAAGAAAATCAGGAAGCAGGGCCTCCGGAGTCAGGCTATGAGAACACAGGAGGTGTGGATGCCCAGAACAGCGGGGAGAATACAGAAGAAACTGTTGCCGGGACAATGGAAAAAGCTCCGGTTACGGATATTCCTTTGGAAAAATTTCAGGACTTTGATTTTGTAATGAGAAGTTTTTATACAGTGGATAAAACCACCAGTATTACCAGCGAGCAGTTAAATGCGCCGGAGCTGGTGCAGATGGATTTGAGGATGCAGACCGGGAAAGAGCAGCCGCAGATTCTTATTTATCATAGCCATTCTCAGGAGGAGTTTATTGATTCCGTTCCGGGAGATCCCTCTACAACGATTGTAGGAGTGGGGGCATATTTAGCTACACTTTTGAGGGATACATATGGCTATAATGTCATTCATGTTACAGATACCTTTGACATTGTAGATGGGAAATTGGACAGGAACCAGGCGTACACCTTTGCCCAGGAACGAATCAGCCAGATTCTGGAGGAAAATCCCAGCGTGGAGGTGGTTATTGATCTGCACAGAGATGGTGTGCCGGAAGGTAAGCGGCTGGTAACTAATGTAAACGGAAAAGAGACTGCCAAAATTATGTTTTTTAACGGACTGAGCAGAACCAATAAGAATGGAGAAATCAGCTATCTTCCAAATCCCTATATTAAAGAAAATCTGGCTTTTTCCCTGCAAATGATGCTGGAGTCTAAGAAATATTACCCGGACTTAGCCAGAACCATTTATCTTCGCGGATACCGGTATAATCTGCATCTAAGACCCAAAACACTGCTGGTGGAATGTGGGGCTCAGACCAATACTGTGCAGGAGGAAATGAACGCCATGGAACCTCTGGCAGACATTTTGAAGAAGGTTTTGACAGGAACGTAAAAAAAGAGACAATGGACATTGAAAAAAATAAGAAACAATGTTATATTTAAGATTACGTGCATTTAAAATGTCTGTAAAAAATAAGAAATAAATTCAGAAGAGAAAAGAAGAAAAAACGGAGGAAAAAAGTATGCAGGCAATGATTTTGGCAGCCGGCATGGGAAAGCGGTTAAAAGAACTGACAAGTAATGCCACAAAATGTATGGTGGAGGTAAATGGCGTAACCCTGATTGAACGTATGCTCTCTCAGCTTGATAAGAAAAATCTGGAACGAATTGTGGTGGTGGTTGGTTATGAAGGCAAAAAACTAATGGATTATATTGAAACTTTAGACGTCCATACACCTATTGTCTATGTAAATAATGAAATTTATTATAAAACCAATAATATTTATTCTCTGTTTCTGGCAAGAAATTATCTGACAGAAGATGACACCATTTTGTTGGAATCTGATTTGATTTTTGAGGATGCAGTGCTGCAAAGACTTCTGGATAACCCTTATCCAAGTCTGGCTCTGGTTGCAAAATTTGAAAGCTGGATGGACGGAACAGTAGTTACGTTAGATGAAGAAAATAATATTAAGAATTTTTTAGGAAAAAAAGATTTTGAGTTCCAGGAAATACCAAAATATTATAAAACTGTGAACATTTATAAATTCAGCAAGGATTTTTCTACAAGTCATTATGTTCCATTTCTGGAAGCGTATAGCAAAGCCCTGGGAAATAATGAATATTATGAGCAGGTTTTAAAAGTGATTACCCTTTTAGATAAACCGGAAATCAAAGCAGAGCCACTTGGACAGGAAGCGTGGTATGAAATTGACGATGTGCAGGATTTGAATATTGCTGAGTCTATTTTTGCAGAAAAAGAAGAAAAACTGGATAAATTCAGCAGACGCTGGGGTGGATACTGGAGATATCCACAGCTTTTGGATTTTTGTTATCTGGTAAATCCTTTTTATCCAAACCAGAAGCTTATAGATGAAATGAAAGCAAATTTTGAAAGACTTCTGTGTGAGTATCCTTCCGGCATGGAAGTGAACAGCCTGCTGGCTGCAAAATACTATGGACTACATAAGGAACAGGTTTGTGTTGGAAATGGAGCAGCAGAACTGATTAAGGAACTGATGGAATCAGGCCAGGGAAAGACAGGTATGATTTATCCTTCGTTTGAAGAATATCCAAACAGAAAAGAACAAAATGAAATCGTACCGTTTTTTGCTTCCAGACCGGCATTTCGCTACACAGCGGAAGAACTCATGACATTTTATGAGGATAAAGATATTAAAAATCTTGTTTTAATCAATCCTGACAATCCATCTGGAAATTATATTGAAAAGCAGGATGTGCTGAAAATGGCAGACTGGGCGCAAAAGAAAGGGACTCAGTTTATTGTGGATGAATCTTTTGTGGATTTTGCAGATACCAATGAGCCTGCATCCTTATTAGATGAAGAGATTATAAAAAATTATCCGGGAATGGTTGTGGTAAAAAGTATTTCGAAATCCTTTGGAGTACCGGGACTGCGTCTGGGAATTCTGGCGTCTGGGGATGAAGAATTGATTACTTTCCTGAAAAAACGTATGTCGATTTGGAATATCAACTCTTTTGGAGAGTTCTATATGCAGATTTTTGAAAAATATAAATCAAACTATGAAGAAGCTCTGGAAAAATTTAAAGAGGTTCGCAGAGAATATGTAAATGCATTGTCTGCCTGTCCGTTTCTGGAGGTTCTGCCTTCCCAGGCAAATTATGTAATGTGTCGTTTAATTGGAAATAAGACAAGCAGGGAATTGGCAGAAGTTCTTTTAAACAAGTACAATATTTTGATTAAGGATTTGTCCAGAAAGAAAGGCTTTGAAGGAGAATCCTATATCCGTCTGGCGGTGAAACGTCCGGAAGAAAATCAGAAGCTTATTGACGCCATGAGAGCAGAATTTGGAGTGTGAAGAACATGAGAGTTTGTGTGATTGGCGGAGGAAATATTGGAAGTGTTTTAGCGGGGGACATGGCTTTTCGAGGATATCAGGTAGATCTGCTTACCGGAAAACCGGAAAGCTGGAGCCATGAAATAGAAGTATATGATTTAGAACAGGAAGAGGTACACTCTGGCAGAATTCATAGGATTACAGATTCCATGGAAATCCTTTCCCAGGCAGATGTGATTTTTTCTACCTTGCCGTCTAATGTGTTTTGCGAAAAAATCAAGGAGATGACCCCTTTTTTGAAGAAAGGGACTTATCTTGGAATTGTTCCGGGAAGCGGTGGATGTGAGTTTTGCTGCCGGGAGGTTCTTGAAAAAGGCTGTGTTCTATTTGGTTTTCAGCGGGTACACAGCATTGCCAGAATCAGAGAATACGGGAAAGCTGTAAATGTAACCAGCAGAAAGAAAGAAGTTCAGATTGGAGCTATTCCCAAAAACAGAACAAGGGAAGTCTGTAAAATAGTGGAAGAGCTGCTTGGTATACCGGCAAGGGAGGTCAGTAATTATCTGAATGTTACGCTGACACCGTCAAATCCTATTTTGCATACAACCAGGCTGTATACAATGTTCCGTGATTATGAAGAACCTATGGTATATGACCAAAATATTCAGTTTTATGCCCAGTGGACCGAAGAGTCCTCAGAAATGCTTCTGGCTTGTGACCGGGAACTTCAGAACATCTGTAAAAAATTTCCAAACCTGGATTTGCATCAGGTAGTTTCTTTGAAAAAGCATTATGAGGTACAGGACAAGAGACAAATGACTGAGAAAATCAGCCATATTCCGGCTTTTCAGAATATCTGGTCACCAATGAAGAAAAAGGGAGATGGATATGTGCCGGATAAAAGCTCCCGGTATTTTCAGGAGGATTTTCCGTATGGTCTGTGCATTATCAAAGCGTTTGCTGTGATTGCCCAGGAAGAAACACCAAATATAGACTGTGTATTAAAGTGGTATGAACAATTCTCCGGCGAAGAATATTTTCAGCAGGAAGCATTTACCGGAAGAAGTCTGAAGAAGCTAAATCTGCCACAGAATTATGGCCTGTTTACTGTAGATCAGGTACAGCAGTTTTACGGACAGACTGAGGAAGAGATAGATACATGAGATTAAAGGAGTTTAAAGGAAAGAGTAATAATTTACAGCTGCTGAAGTTTTTGGCAGCTGTGTTTGTGGTAGCAAGTCATTCTTTTGCATTAGCGGCAGGCAGTTCTGAGAATGAATGGTTCATGAAACTTACAGATGGAGCGATATCTCTGGGAGGCGCTGCAGTGTCTGTCTTTTTTTGCACCGGAGGATATTTTATAGCGAAAAGCATGAACCGTGTGCAAAATGGAGTTACATATTTTAAAATACGGATACTTCGTATTTTTCCATGTCTTATGGTTGTGGTATTCCTGTCAGCATTTTTATTAGGGCCTTTGGTAACAGAGTATAGTCTGTCAGAGTATTTTAAAGACACCCAGGTATACCATTACCTGCTCAATGGTGTTTTGCTTTTACAGCACAACCTTCCGGGGGTGTTTCGGGATAATCCTTATTTGCCTACAGTCAATGGAGTTTTATGGACGCTGCCTATAGAATTTCTTTGCTACATAGCATGTTTTGTTATGTGGAAATTAAAATTTCTGGAGCAGAAAAAGTGTGTATTTAGTATTCCTTTGGTGATTTTTGGAACCTTAGGAATCTACTTTGTGGCAGGAAAAGCAGGAGTATCCGGGCTGACCCCTACTATCAGACCCATGCTTTTATTTTATATGGGTATTTTGTTTTTTGTATACAGAGACAAGGTTATTTTTAAGAAATCGGTATTTTGGTGGCACATGTCTGCATTAGTCTTGTCAGTTCCCCTGCATCTGGTGAATGCGGCAATGGTGCTGTGTTTTCCATATATTTTGTTTTATTTGTGTTTTGCTGTAAAACAGGTATCTGAAAAAGTGGGAAACGCAGGCAATATTTCTTATGGAATTTATTTATGTGCGTATCCGATACAACAGGTGATTGTATGGATGCATGGAGACACAATGTCACCTTACTGGAATACAGGAATGGCCATTCCTTTTGCTGTTGCAGGAGGATACCTTTTGTACCGATATATTGAAAAGCCGCTTATGAATTTTAAAGGAAGAAGGCTTGCCTAGAAGTTCAGATAGGCTTATAATGAGAAAATGGAAGGAAACAAGAGAGAAAATGGGAAGAGAATATGATGCATATACGTTAAAAGCAGTTCAGGAGATTGAACTGGAGATGTTAGAGTGCTTTTTGGAGATTTGTGAAAAACACGATTTAACATATTTTGCTTTTGCAGGTACTGGCATTGGAGCTTTGCGGCATGGAGGATTTATTCCCTGGGATGATGATATTGATATCAATATGCCAAGAAAGGATTTTGAGAAATTCGTAGAAATTGCCAAGCGAGATTATGGTGACCGTTACTATTTCTTAAATGCCACAACAGATGAACATTATCCCCTTATGACTACCAGATGGTGTAAAAAAGGAACTGTTTTCTGGGAAGAATCTTTAAAAGGTGTTCCCTGCAAGTTTGGGATTTTCCTGGATTTATACCCCATGGATGAAGTCAGTGATGACCCGAAAAAGCTGCGGCGTCAGGCAATGCCGGCCTGGTTTTGGAGCAAAATTATGATTCTCCGTGAAGTTCCCTATCCGGTATTACCATTTCAGGGAATGACAAAAAAGGTGATTCATGGTATTTGTGCCTGTGTTCATGTGCTTTTAAAGACTTTTCATGTTTCTCACAACTGGCTCTATGGCAGATGTATGGCTGCCTGCACAAAATATAATGGAGTTGGAACGGATACGCTTGGTTATTTGTGCAGTTCCCAACCTTATGAAGATGTGCTGAAAAAAAGCCAGGTGTATCCTTTGAAAAAGCTGAAGTTTGAGCATTTGGAATTAAATTTTCCAAATAAAATCGAAGAGATGCTTACAGCAACATACGGAGATTATATGAAACTGCCACCAGCAGAGAAGAGAAAGAATCATTTTCCGTATCGTTTGGAACTAGGTGATTACACGCCGGGGAGAAAGGCTGAAAACGAATAAGAATGGATAAAAATATGCAAAGTCAAGTAAAGAAAGATTATTTCTGGAATACCATGGGAAGTGGGATTACTGCTGTATTTTCGGTTGTTGTCTTATGGGCAGTGACCAGGATTATGGGGCCTTATGTGGGAGGCGTATTTGCTTTTGGATATGCAGTGTCCCAGCAGCTTCAGACAGTGGGAGCCTATGAAATTCGTACCTATCAGGCAACGGATGTTCGTGAAGTTTTTAAATTTGAAACGTATCTGGCAGCGAGAATCATTACCTGTCTGGCAATGATTTTATGCGCTGTGGCATATGGGTTCTACCATGAGGGCTTTACGGAAGAGGCAATCGTGCTGATTCTCATTTGTATGTTAAAAGTATTTGATGCATTTGAGGATGTATTTCACGGGATGTTTCAGCAGCATAAGAAGCTTTATATAGCAGGAAAGGCGCTTTTTTACAGAATACTGATTACCATGCTTGGCTTTGTTTTATTCCTTTATATTACCAGAAGCCTTCTGATATCCTGTATCCTTACGATTCTTATTTCTGCGGTTGCAGTTTTTTATTTGAATGTTCCGGAAGCCAAAAAAATGGTTTCTATCCGCATCAGATTCCAGTGGAATCAGATTAAGGGACTTCTGATATCTTGTTTTCCGCTGTTTGTGGGAGCTTTTGTACTTCAATACCTCAGCAATCTCCCCAAATACGGTATGGATCAGTATATGTCTAAGGAATATCAGACGTATTACTCTATCCTGTTTATGCCGGCATTTGTGATTAATTTGTTTAGTGGGTTTGCATTTAAACCGCTGCTGACTTCTCTGGCAGAAAATTGGGTGGGGAATCAGAAAAGCAAATTTATGGGGACGATTGTAAAAGGACTTCTGATTGTAGGCGGACTTACCGTGGTTGTAATAGGTGGTGGTTATCTTCTGGGAATTCCGGTATTGTCCTGGATATATGGTGTAGAACTGGCGCCTTATAAGACAGAGTTTATACTGCTTCTTTTGGGCGGAGGCTTTAGTGCAGCAGGTGTTATTTTGTATTATGGTCTGATGGTTATGCGCTGCCAGAAGCTGATTTTGTACGGATATATTCTTACCTTATTGATTTCTCTGCCATTTTCAGGTATGATGACTCAACAGTGGGGAATGCTTGGAGCATCCTTGCTGTATGTGGGACTGATGCTTTTAAGATGTATCATTTTGGTATTCTCCATCTGGTGGGGAATGAGAAGCAGCAGAAAAAAAGAAAAAGGAGATTTGTCTCATGAAGTATTCTGAGAACAATCATACATTTGTAGTATGTGCATATAAGGAAAGTCCGTACCTGGGGGAATGTATTGAATCGTTACTCCAACAGACAAAAAAGAGCAGGATTTTGATTTCTACGTCAACACCAAATGCTTCTATACAGGAAATTGCAAAGAGATATGAGCTTCCTGTAGTTGTGAACACAGGGAAAGCCAGTATAGCAGACGACTGGAACTATGGATGCAGCAAAGTAGAAACAGAATTGTTTACCATTGCTCATCAGGATGACATTTATGAAAAAAATTATCTGGAAGAGATTCTCAAACATTTGAATAGAGCTGAGAATCCGCTGATTGCATTTACAGATTACGGAGAATTGCGCAATGGGAAAATATGTCTGGGAAATACTATTTTAAAGATAAAACGTTTGATGTTAAAACCTCTTACCATTGAGCGTTTCTGGAAAAGTAAGTGGGTACGCAGAAGAGTATTATCTTTTGGGGATCCTATCTGTTGTCCTTCCGTGACCTTTGTAAAGGAAGCCCTTCCAGATAAAATTTTTACTTTTGGCTATCGCAGTGATGTGGACTGGCAGGCATGGGAAAGGCTTTCCAAAATGAGCGGGTCCTTTGTATATGTGAAGCAGCCGCTGATGTATCACAGAATTCATGAAGAATCTGAGACGTCTAAGGTGTTGGGAGACCATGCACGTAAACAGGAGGATTACGAAATGTTTTGTAAATTTTGGCCTGGTCCTATTGCAAAATGTCTGGTAAAACTATATACTCTTGCAGAACACAGTAACGAGTCATAAGGATAGGAAAAATGAAGGATAAATTAAAAAAACTGATTATAATTCCCGCCTATAATGAGAGCGAGTGCATTGAAAAAACCATTGAAAATATTCAGAAAAATGCAAAAGACTTTGATTACATTATTATTAACGATTGTTCCACAGATAATACCAGGGAGATATGTGAAAGAAATGGTTTTCACATTATTAACCTGCCGGTAAACCTGGGAATTGGAGGAGCAGTTCAGACTGGCTATATCTATGGTATCCGTTATGGATATGACATGGCAGTCCAGGTAGATGGAGATGGGCAGCATGACGCGGCATTTCTGCAAAAAATGGCGGATTGTCTGGAAGAGACAGGGGCTGATATGGTCATTGGTTCCAGATTTATAGAAAAGCAAGGATTTCAGTCAACAGGAGCAAGACGGATAGGAATTCGTTTCTTTACCTGGCTTATCCGGCTTATGACCGGCAAAACAGTGACCGATCCGACTTCCGGTCTGCGTATGGTGAACCGAAAGGTCATGGCAGAATTTGCAAAGGACTATCCTAAGGATTATCCTGAGCCGGAAACAGCAGTTACTGTACTGCACTGTGGCATGAAAATAGAGGAAATTCCTGTTGTTATGAAGGAACGTGCCGGAGGCGTTTCCTCTATTTCCATGAAAAAGTCTGTTTATTATATGGTGAAGGTTTCCATGGCAATTATCATTGAACGAATGAGGAGGCGGAAGTAATGAATATGCGTACACAAATTTTAGTTGTAGGTATAGCGCTGATTTTTCTGGCAGTTATTTTGCAGCAGGTGAGGAAACAGAAACTGGGGCTGCGCTATGCACTTTTGTGGATTTTGCTTTCTGTGAGCATCCTGGTTATGGGATGTTTCCCACAGTTGATTACGGTAGTTTCCAGACTTTGCGGTATTCAGACGCCGGTAAACATGCTGTTTTTTATAGGAATTTGCTTCTTGTTGGTTATTATATTTTCTCTGTCAACTGCGCTTTCCAGAAATTCGGAAAAGCTGAAACGTCTGACACAGGAAATGGGATTATTAGAAGAAAGATTGAGGAACATCCAAAGTGAAGAAAATGAGTAAGCAAAAAAGTATAGGTTTAATTTTAGTTTTAGGGGTGTTTTTATTCCTTTTTCTGTATAAGTATGAGGGAACCAGAGTGGAGCCGCGTCTGGGAGATACGGTAGGATATCTGACTACCGTAAGTGAAACCGGTGCGGAAGAAGTGCTGAATCTGAAAGCCGGGGATGTATACAGACAGACGGTTGTAGGAACCAGGGATGAAATAGCAGGATTTTCTATCCGGTTTGGAACCTATGGACAGCAGGTGAATGGAAAACTGAAGGCTGCCTTTTCAGATGCTTCCGGAGAAAAAATTTATGGGGAAGAAACCTTTGAGGCAAAGGATTTAGTGGATAATCAGTACCATTCAATTTTGTTGGATGATATTATTACGGATGGTTTCCAGAAAGAATATGAAATTTCTCTGGAAGTTCTGTCTCTGGAAGAGGGAAAACAACTGGCATTGTTTGCATCCAATGAGAATATTTATGAGAACGGAGACCTTACCTATCAGAATGAAGAGGTGAAGGATACGGACATTGCCTGTCAGCTTACCGGTACTTCTGGGTTTATGCAGAAATGGTACTGGATGGTGTGCGCTATTATTTTAATTGGATTTCTGGTATTTGCCTTTGTGACATTTATTAAGAAATGCAAGCTAGAGTATGTTTATCTGGTTCTGGGGCTTACTTTTGGAATGGTATTTATTCTCTGCCTGCCTCCATATACAGCTCCGGATGAGGGAACTCATATTTCTACAACCTATGCGTTTGTCAATGAATTTCTGGGTGAAGAACCTATCTTTGACGAAGAAAACCATGTAATCAGTCGTGGGACAGATGGTGATATTGGCGGTGAAGCACAGGTAAGTCTGGCAAAATTTCATGATGTCTATGAAGCTGCCAAATATCCCAGCGGGGATATGGAAAGAAATGTTGCAAGGCATGGGAAGCTGGATGTTCCATTTACCTGTTATCTGCCTCAGATTCTGGGAGTTATGCTTGGTGTTCTATTAAAATTTAGCGGATTCTGGACTTTGTACCTGGGAAAAGTATTTGCCATGCTGTTTTTCACAGTGTGTATTTTCTTTTCTATTAAGCTAATCCCATGGGGAAAGATGGTGATTATGACAGTTGCCCTGTTACCCATGTCGCTGGAATTAGGAAGTTCTTTTTCCTATGACTGTGTATTACTTGCCCTGTGTATGTTATTTATTAGTTATACCTTGTATTTAATTTGCAAAAAAGACAAAGTTACATGGAAAGATTTCCTTTTCCTTGGAATTATTATCTGCGTCATTGCGCCATGTAAAATGTTTTATTTCCTGATGGCAGGTATGTTGTACCTGATTCCAAAGGAAAAATATAAGAGCAAAAAAGCTTACTGGATGATTAATACAGGAATTCTTGTGGCAGGTCTGGCAGTGCTGATTATTATGCGGTTCCAGTTTTTGACAAGTCATGTGGGAGGAGCAACACCAAGCGCAATAGCAGATGCTACAGTAAACTATTCCATTGCAACGATTCTGGGAGATATTCCTCATAGTATCAGCGTGCTGTTTAATACTGCAATTTTTAAGAGTGAGTTTTATTATAATTCCATGTGGGGAAATCAATTAGGAAGTCTGCAGGTTTATATTCCAACATTTGTGATTACCAGTTTTGTTCTGGTACTTTTTGCAGCAGGTGTCTGTACAACAAGAGAAGAACGGGTTATTTATGAACCAGATGCAAAATTCAGGTGGGTGAACCTGGGATTGAGTCTTTTGATGTTTTTAGGAATTTTAGCGGCACTGTGGATTGGATGGACACCGGTTACTTATGGGGTGATTGAAGGGGTTCAGGGACGTTATTTCCTGCCATTTCTGCCTATGGTGTTTTTATCCATGAGAAACAAGACGTTTCTTTTACAGAAAAATATTGACAGAGGGCTGTCTGCTGTGCTGTTTACGGGACTGACATTTACCTTCTTGTATATGATACCGTATATCGTTCAGTAGAAAGTGATAAGTATGTGTGGGAGCTGTTGAAAGACAGCTCCTTTTTTCTGGCACCCTGAAAGAAAAGGAGGATTTTTTCAACATTTTTCCCTATTCATCCGTTCTATCTATATAAGAATATTTTGTATGTATAGAGGGAGGATAACCGTATGTTGAAAACGTCAGAACTTTGTATTGTAGAAATCCCGTTAAGGGTCCGGCTTGGGCGCATTTGTCTGGAACTTATGACTTTTATGTTTATGCTTATCCCATCATTTCTTACCCTGTATTTCACAGACGAAATGATAGAAAAAGGAAAGAGTATTCCCTATATCTGGGTCATTTTTGTGATATTGCTGTGTATTGCCATTCACGTGTTTCAATTTTACTTTTCTAAATATATGAGCCAGGTATATGTGAATCGTGTTGCAGAAGATTACCGTATGGAAATTGCCAAAAAGATTTCAAAATGTCAGGTTCCGGCGTATGAAAAGGAGCCGAAAAGTAAGATTTTTAATGTCATCAATGACATGACTCCAGTTTATACTATGGCAAATTATCTCATCTGTGTACCCGTAGATTTTATTGAATTGCTGGTAGTGATTTTTCTGATTTTCCGCACACATTATGGACTTGGAATGATTGCACTTCTTATGGCACCATTGTATCTGGTGTCCAGTTATCTAAACAAAGGAAAACTGCAAAGTCTGGTCAGTGAAGAGCGGAAAAATCTGGATGCGTGGCAGAGAGAGGTGGATATTATCCTGAATCAAAAGGTGAGTATCGGCTTAAATGATTCCTGGGACTATATGTTAAAACGGTATCAAAATACCTTATCCAAATTTTATAAGACCCAGAATAAGAAGCATTTCTTTCTGCTATTTACTATGGAGCTGCCTAAATTTATTACAACCCTGGCGCCGCTTCTGATTTTAATTGTGGGAGGAAATCTGGTTGTAAATGCACAGATGAGCCTTGGCACACTGTTATTTGTATTACAGCTTATTGTCTATTTGTTCGCACCATTAGGTGATATTGCTATGGTACAGGCAGACCTTATGAGCCAGAAAACGAATTTCAAACGTGCCAGAGAGTTTGTTGAAATGCCGGAACAGGAGGAAAAACTTCCAAGCAGTGAAGGGGGAGAAATTCTGATTAGAAATGTTACCTTACACCGGGCAGACCGGTCTGTTTTGTACAAAATCCCAGAATTTTCAGTAGAAGAACCTGGATTGATTCTGATAAAAGGAGAAAACGGATGTGGGAAATCCACGTTGTTTCATATTCTGTCAGGTGTGTTTTCAGAAGAACAGATGCAGATTGAGGAAAATGGAAAAGTTCAGGTTCCATCAAAATATAGAAATGATTTTAGCTACCTGTTTTATCCCAACTTTATTTTCCAGGGAACAGTCAGGGAAAACGTGCTGTGCGGCCAGGAAGCGGAACCTGGAAGTTATGAAAAAATAGAGGAGCTTCTGCATTTGCCTCCGGCAGACAAAGAAGTAATCACGAAGCCGGAAAATCTATCCCTGGGAGAAAAGCAAAAAATATTTCTTGCAAGGATTTTATTTAGAGATAGCCAGTTCATGCTTCTGGATGAACCGGGAAGCAATCTGGATGATAAGACGGAGCAGAATTTTGCAGAGGAACTGGGAAGGATTAAGAAGAAAAAATGTATTCTGGTTATCAGCCATAACAAAATTTATGATGAAATAGCGGATGAGATTTATGAGATACAGGGAGGAGTTATGGAGAAGTCATGGACACAAAAAAGTGATGTATGACTTGCATAAAAATCAGGTTTGACTTAGAATCAGAGTATAGGGAATAGAAGCTGGTGTTTCATACACTGTTAGTCTGGAAAGGAGTATTTGAATTATGGGGAAATTTGTGAATCCTGATAACACAGCTTTTCAGGTTGCTTTGAATTCAGAAATATACGTTGATAAGACAGGGTTAATTGAATATACGAACCGGGTTATGGATACAAATCAGGCTTTGATATGTAATAGCCGCCCAAGGCGTTTTGGAAAATCAATTACTGCTAATATGCTGGCGGCTTATTACAGTAGAGGCTGCGATTCCAAACAACTTTTTGAAGGGAAAAATATAAGTAAGACAAAGTTATATGAAGAACACCTTAATAAACATGATGTGATTCATCTGGACGTACAGTGGTGTTGTATGGATGCAGGAAGTGCAGAAAAAACAGTTTCTTATATTACCCAAAAAGTATTATGTGAACTTAAAGAAGAGTTTCCAGATGTTCCTTTTTCAAAGAAAAATACATTGGGTGGTGCTTTAGCTGATATTACTCAGAAGACAGGACATAAATTTGTGATTATCATAGATGAGTGGGATGTGTTGATTCGTGATGAGGCTGCGAATCTAAAAGTACAGGAAGAATATATTGATTTCCTCAGAGGCTTATTTAAAGGAACTGAGCCTACAAAATTTTTGCATTTAGCCTATTTGACAGGTATTCTTCCAATAAAAAAGGTTCGGACTCAGTCTGCCCTAAACAATTTTGAAGAATACACGATGTTGACTCCTGCGAATTTTGCTTCGTATATTGGATTTACAGAAGAAGAAGTGAGAAGTTTGTGTGAGAAATATTCTATGGATTTTGAGAAGGTAAAGCACTGGTATGATGGATACCTTTTGGGAAATGAGCATGTTTACAATCCCAAAGCAGTTGTAAGTGTTATGATGCGGGGAGAATATCAGAGTTATTGGTCAAAAACGGGTACTTATATTTCCATTCAGCCACTTATTAATATGAACTTTGATGGTTTGCGGACAGCAATTATTCAAATGCTTTCGGGAGCATCGGTGGAAGTAGATATTAATACGTTTCAGAACGATATGGTTTCCTTTCAAAATAAAGATGACGTGATTACTCTGTTAATTCATATGGGATATCTGGCATATGACCAGAAAAGAGGAAGGGCTTTTATTCCAAATGAAGAAATCCGACAGGAGTTTGTGGTTGCGACAAAAGACAGAAGATGGAATGAATTGATTGCATTTCAAAGGGAATCCAAAGAATTATTAGAAGCAACACTTGATATGGACTGCGATACAGTGGCAGAGAAGGTAGAAAAGATTCATACACAGTTTGCCTCTGCAATTCAATATAATGATGAGAATTCTTTAAGCAGTGTTTTGACGATTGCCTATTTGTCAGCTATGCAATATTACTTTATACCTATACGGGAAATGCCTACAGGCAGGGGATTTGCAGATTACGTATTTTTACCAAAACCGGAGTATGCAGAAGAGATACCAGCGCTGCTTGTTGAATTAAAGTGGAATAAAAAAGCAACTACAGCATTGCAGCAGATTAAGGATAAGAATTATGTGCAGTCAGTTGCTGACTATACTGGAAATATTTTATTAGTGGGAATTTCCTATGACAAAAAGAGCAAAGAACATGCGTGTATCATTGAAGAATATAATACATCTTTGAAAAAATCAAAAGATACGCAAGATTAATTTCTTGCGTATCTTCTTTTCTTCGTGCTATACTAAATATGTATGTCTGAAAATAAAGGAAACGATTCAGTCATTAAGCCACAGACAGAAACAACTGCTTACATGTGAACATGACGCAGTCATTTTTAAATTTGGCGCCTGGCTGAATCATTAAAATTAAATATCACGATTACAGCGACTAGGAGGAATTTATATGCCGTCAATCGATCAGAGCAAAATCCGTAATTTTTGTATTATTGCCCATATTGACCATGGAAAATCCACTCTGGCAGACCGCATTATTGAGAAAACGGGGCTTTTGACAGCCAGGGAAATGCAGTCTCAGGTTCTGGATAACATGGATTTGGAGCGTGAGAGGGGAATCACCATTAAATCTCAGGCAGTCCGTATTGTATATAAAGCAAAAGACGGAGAAGAATATATTTTTAATTTAATTGACACACCGGGACATGTAGACTTTAACTATGAGGTATCACGAAGCCTTGCCGCTTGTGACGGGGCGATTTTAGTTGTGGATGCTGCCCAGGGAATTGAGGCGCAGACTCTTGCCAATGTATATCTGGCTCTGGACCATGATTTAGATGTTTTTCCGGTAATTAATAAAATTGATTTGCCAAGTGCAGACCCGGAGCGTGTGATTAACGAAATTGAGGATGTTATTGGAATTGAAGCCCAGGACGCGCCGCTGATTTCTGCCAAAAACGGCCTGAATATTGAGGATGTTTTAGAACAGATCGTACAGAAAATTCCGGCGCCACAGGGAAATCCGGATAATCCATTGCAGGCATTGATTTTTGATTCTATTTATGATTCTTACAAAGGGGTTATTGTATTCTGCCGTGTGAAAGAAGGTACTGTGCGAAAAGGAACCAAACTTCGTATGATGGCAACCGGTGCGGTGGAAGAAGCAGTGGAAGTTGGATATTTCGGTGCAGGCCAGTTTATTCCCTGTGAGGAGCTTTCCGCAGGTATGGTTGGCTATGTCACAGCCAGCATTAAAAATGTACAGGATACCCGGGTGGGTGATACCATTACCGATGCGGACAATCCCTGTGCGGAGCCTCTGCCGGGGTACAAAAAGGTAAATCCTATGGTGTTCTGCGGTGTTTATCCGGCAGATGGAGCAAAGTATCAGGATTTAAGAGATGCATTGGAAAAATTGCAGTTAAATGATGCTTCCCTGTTTTTTGAACCGGAAACATCTGTGGCTCTGGGCTTTGGATTCCGCTGTGGATTTTTGGGACTTTTACATTTGGAGATTATCCAGGAGCGTCTGGAAAGAGAGTATAATCTGGATTTGGTTACTACAGCTCCGGGAGTTGTTTACAAAGTGCATAAGACCAATGGAGAAGTCATTGATTTGACCAATCCATCCAATCTTCCGGACCCATCGGAAATCGAATACATGGAAGAGCCTATGGTAAAGGCTGAAATTATGGTGACAACAGAGTTTATTGGTCCTATCATGGATTTGTGCCAGGAGAGAAGAGGCCAGTATCAGGGCATGGAGTACATGGAAACCACCAGAGCGCTGCTCCATTATCATTTACCTTTAAATGAAATTATTTATGATTTCTTTGATGCTCTGAAATCCCGTTCCAGAGGGTATGCGTCCTTTGACTATGAGATGCTGGGCTATGAGCAGAGCAATCTGGTGAAACTGGATATTTTGGTAAATAAAGAAGAAGTAGATGCCCTTTCCTTTATTGTATTTGCAGATTCTGCCTATGAGAGAGGAAGAAAAATGTGTGAGAAGCTGAAAGAAGAAATTCCAAGACAGCTTTTTGAAATTCCCATTCAGGCAGCAGTGGGAAGTAAAATTATTGCCAGAGAGACGGTAAGAGCTATGCGTAAGGACGTACTGGCAAAATGTTACGGTGGTGATATTTCCCGTAAGAGAAAACTTCTGGAGAAACAGAAGGAAGGAAAGAAGCGTATGCGCCAGATTGGAAATGTGGAAATTCCACAGAAGGCGTTTATGAGTGTCTTGAAATTAGACGATAAATAAAAAAGGCGGGGACGGTTTTTATGAGAAATGATTTAGGGCTATATCTGCATATACCATTTTGCATGAAAAAGTGCGGATACTGTGATTTCCTTTCCTGGAAGGGAACCAGGGAAGAACAGGAGAACTATGTGCAAAGTCTGATTCGTGAAATAGAAAGCTATGAAGCATTTGCCAAAGGATACAAGGTTTCTACTGTATTTTTGGGCGGCGGGACGCCTTCTATTTTATCAGGAGAACAGATGGAACGGATTCTGGGGGCAGTTTCTAAGGTGTTCTGGCTGGAGAAAAAGCCGGAGATTACAGTAGAAATGAACCCGGGGACTGTGACAGAGGAAAAGCTAAAATCCTATAAACGGGCTGGTGTAAACCGCCTGAGTATTGGACTTCAGTCTGTGAAAAATGAAAATCTGAGGCTGCTGGGCCGCATTCATACCTATGAAGAATTTCTTCATTCTTATGAACTGGCAAGACAGGAAGGATTTGACAATATCAGCATTGATTTGATTTCTTCTATACCAGGTCAGACCATGGAATCCTGGGAAGAGGAACTGAGACAGGCCATTGATTTAAATCCAGAGCATATTTCTGTATATCAGTTGATTTTAGAGGAGGGGACTCCTTTTTATGAAAAATATGCAGAGCATCCGGAATGTTTGCCGGGGGAGGAAACCAGCAGGGATATCTATATTCTTACGGGAAAACTATTAAAGGAAGCGGGCTATGAGCAGTATGAAATCTCTAATTATGCAAAACCGGGCTATGAATCCAGACATAATCTGAAATACTGGGAGCGGAAAGATTATCTGGGGCTTGGGCCTGGGGCTGCTTCTATGGTGAGAAATATTCGTATGAGTAATACCAGAGACATGAAAACTTATCTGGAACGCTGCGGACAGCCCAAAACCATGCGGGAAGAGGTAGAATTTCTGGAAGAGCCAAGACAGATGGAAGAGTTTATGTTTTTGGGACTTCGCAAAACCAGAGGCGTGTCCAAAAAAGAATTTTACAGAACTTTTGGCAGGGAAATGGACATGGTTTATGAAAAGGCGCTGCACAAATGCCTGGAAAATGGAATGCTAAAAGAACATAAAGACAGGATTTTTTTGTCGGAAGAAGGAATTCTGGTGAGCAATCTGGTGTTGTCTGAGTTTTTGTTTGATAAATAAAAAGACATGCTGTGAATTTATGGAATTTTAATAAAGTTTAATGGTTTTCTTCTGGATTTATAAGGCTTATTGTGGCAGAATAGAAAGAAGAAAAACAGACGGGGAGGAATATGTATGAACATTTTGTTTTTCCTTACCCCCAAGGAAGATGTTGCTTATATTTATGATACATATAGCCTGAGACAGGTATTGGAGAAGATGGAATATCACAAATATTCCTGCATTCCTATTATTACGGAGCGCGGGAAATATGCAGGAACCATTACAGAAGGCGACTTATTGTGGGGATTAAAGGACCGGGGAGAATTAGACTTGAAAGGGGCAGAAGAAGTGCCCATTGCATCTTTTAAGAGAAGGAATGATTACGCACCCATTCGTGTGGATTCCAATATGGAAAATCTTCTGGAAAAAGCAATGCAGCAGAATTTTGTTCCGGTTGTGGATGATCAGAAAAATTTTATAGGAATTGTTACAAGAAGAGATATTATGCAGTATATTTGCTCTTTGAATAAACAGGAGAGCAAAGGCGCATAAAAGATAAAACTGCCAGTTTATATTGAAGAACTGGCAGTTTTATCTTTATCATGAAAATGATAAAAAATCAGAACATATGTTTGCAAATTTAAAAAAGTTGTGATAAGATAAGAATAACATAAATTCAGAATAAAACATTTCTCAAAAGAGAAAGCTAAGAACAATTACGCTTGAGCTTCAAAGAGCTTAAATTTGTTACAGAAAGAGGAAATCATATGGCAGTGAAAATGCAGGTAAGACAGTTTATTAAAATTCGTGGCGCAAATGAAAATAATTTGAAGAATCTGGATGTGGATATACCAAGAAATGAGCTGGTGGTTTTAACCGGGCTTAGTGGTTCCGGTAAGAGCTCTCTGGCTTTTGATACCATTTATGCTGAAGGCCAGAGGAGATATATGGAATCCTTATCTTCTTATGCCCGCCAGTTTTTGGGACAGATGGAGAAACCGGATGTAGAGAGTATTGAGGGACTTTCCCCTGCCATTTCCATTGACCAGAAATCAACCAACAGGAATCCACGTTCCACAGTGGGAACAGTGACAGAGATTTATGATTACTTCCGTCTTTTATACGCCAGAATCGGAATCCCTCACTGTCCTAAATGTGGCAGGGAGATTAAGAAGCAAACTGTGGATCAGATGGTAGATCATATTATGTCATTACCTGAACGGACAAAAATACAGCTTTTGGCGCCGGTGGTGCGCGGGAGAAAGGGTACCCATGCAAAACTTCTGGAACAGGCCAGAAAAAGCGGGTATGTAAGGGTGCAGATTGATGGAAATCTCTATGAATTAAGCGAAGAGATTAAGCTGGACAAAAATATTAAACATAATATTGAGATTGTTGTAGACCGTCTGATTGTAAAGGAGGGCATTGAGAAGAGGCTTACAGATTCCATTGAAACGGTTTTGAATCTTGCGGAGGGGCGTCTTGTGGTGGACACCATGGATGGAAACCAGATTAACTTCAGCCAGAGCTTTGCATGTCCAGACTGTGGAATCAGCATTGACGAGATTGAACCCAGAAGCTTTTCCTTTAACAATCCTTTTGGAGCATGTCCTTCCTGTTTTGGACTTGGCTACCGTATGGAGTTTGATATTGATTTAATGATACCGGACAGAAGCCTGAGTATTTCCCAGGGAGCCATTGTGGTTATGGGATGGCAGTCCTGTGCAGAAAAAGGCAGCTTTACAAGGGCTATTCTGGATGCCCTGGCAGCAGAATATGGATTTGATCTGGATACACCTTTTGAGCAGTATCCGCAGAAAATCCAGGATATTTTGATTCACGGAACAGGAGGAAAGGAAGTAAAGGTACATTACAAGGGGCAGAGAGGAGAGGGCGTCTATGATGTGGCTTTTGAGGGAATTATTAAAAATGTGGAAAGACGCTACAGAGAAACCGGCTCTGATACTATGAAGCAGGAATATGAGACCTTTATGCGGATTACTCCCTGCCCTTCCTGTAAAGGACAGAGGCTGAAACCGGAAGCTCTGGCGGTTACGGTAGGGGATAAAAATATTCATGAAGTGACCACGATGTCTGTGAGCAGCCTTCAGGAATATCTTATGAATTTGAAATTGACGAAAACCCAGGAATTAATTGGGGAGCAGGTATTAAAGGAAATCAGGGCGAGAGTGGGATTTCTGGTGAATGTAGGGCTGGATTACCTGACTCTTGCAAGAGCTACAGGAACTCTTTCGGGAGGTGAGGCTCAGCGAATCCGTCTGGCTACACAGATTGGTTCCGGACTGGTAGGAGTGGCATACATTTTGGATGAACCCAGTATTGGTCTTCACCAGAGGGATAATGATAAACTGTTAGCTACGTTGAAGCACCTGCGGGATCTGGGAAATACCCTGATTGTGGTTGAGCATGATGAAGACACTATGAGAGAGGCAGATTGTGTGGTGGATATTGGTCCAGGGGCAGGAGAGCATGGAGGAGAATTAGTTGCCATTGGTACTGCGGAAGAAATTATGGAGAATCCCAATTCTATTACAGGCCAGTATTTAAGCGGAAAAATCAAGATTCCTGTGCCGGCGGTAAGAAGAAAACCCACAGGGTATCTGACAATTCGTAAGGCAGCCGAGAATAACCTGAAAAATATTGATGTGAAAATCCCCCTGGGAATCATGACTTGTGTAACAGGTGTCTCCGGTTCCGGGAAAAGTTCTCTGGTAAATGAGGTTCTGTATAAGAGCCTGGCGAGAAAACTGAACCGTGCCAGAATCATTCCCGGAAAACATAAATGTATTGAAGGAACCGAGCAATTAGATAAGGTCATTGATATTGACCAGTCCCCTATTGGAAGGACACCACGTTCTAATCCGGCAACGTATACAGGAGTTTTTGACCAGATTCGCGATTTATTTGCAGCTACTGCAGACGCCAAGGCCAGGGGATATAAGAAGGGCAGATTCAGCTTTAATGTAAAAGGTGGACGTTGTGAAGCCTGCAGCGGTGATGGGATTTTGAAAATTGAGATGCACTTTCTTCCGGATGTGTATGTTCCCTGTGAGGTCTGCCATGGAAAACGGTATAACAGGGAGACTCTGGAGGTGAAATACAAGGGAAAGAGTATTTATGATGTGCTGAATATGACAGTAGAAGAAGCACTGAAATTTTTTGACCATGTTCCGTCTATTAAGAGAAAGATACAGACCCTTTATGATGTGGGGCTTTCTTATATTCGTCTGGGTCAGCCCTCTACAGAACTTTCCGGAGGAGAAGCTCAGCGAATCAAACTGGCTACAGAGCTTAGCAAAAGAAGTACAGGTAAAACCATTTATATTCTGGATGAGCCAACCACAGGGCTTCATTTTGCAGATGTTCACAAGCTTATTGAGATTCTCCAGAGGCTTTCAGAAGGCGGAAATACTGTGGTAGTCATTGAACATAATCTGGATGTGATAAAAACAGCAGACTATATTATTGATATTGGTCCGGAAGGTGGAGACAAAGGCGGAACTGTCATTGCAAAAGGAACACCGGAGGAAATTGCGGCGAATCCTGTATCCTATACAGGTCAATATGTGTCAAAATATTTGAGATGATTGCCCCTTTTCAAGGGAGGGGAAGTTGTATATAATAGTAACGAGGTTCAGGAAAGGGGTATTTTTCATGGCAGCATCAGATATAGGAATTGATTTGGGAACAGCCAGTATCCTTGTATATGCAAAAGGAAAAGGCATTGTTCTAAAAGAACCGTCTGTGGTGGCATACGATAAAGATAATAATAAAATCAGAGCTGTAGGAGAAGAGGCACGTCAGATGATTGGAAGAACGCCAGGGAATATAGTAGCTGTACGGCCTCTGAGACAGGGTGTTATCTCTGATTATGAAGTTACAGAAAAAATGCTGAAATATTTCATTTCAAAAGCAATCGGAAAACGTGCTTTTCGGAAACCGCGCATTAGTATTTGTGCGCCAAGCGGGATTACGGAAGTAGAGAAAAAAGCAGTAGAGGAGGCTACTTATCAGGCGGGAGCCAGAGAGGTTTCTATTATCGAAGAACCGATTGCGGCAGCTATTGGTGCAGGAATCGATATTACAAGACCCTTTGGAAATATGATTGTAGATATTGGGGGAGGAACTACGGATGTAGCGGTGATTTCGTTAGGAGGAACCGTAGTAGCGACTTCTATCAAAGTGGCAGGAGATAATTTTGATGAGGCTATTATGCGTTATGTTCGCAAAAAGCACAATTTAATGATTGGGGAGCGTACTGCAGAGGATATTAAAATTCAAATCGGAACAGTGTATTCTACTCCTCAGGCAAAGACCATGGAAGTAAAAGGCAGAGATACGGTTACGGGACTTCCTAAAAGTGTGACCCTGTCCTCAGAGGAAATCAAAGAGGCACTTACGGATGCATCTGCTCAGATTATGGAGACGATTCACAGCATTTTGGAGAAAACACCTCCTGAGCTGGCAGCAGATGTGGCAGAGAGAGGAATTGTACTTACTGGAGGCGGCGCTCTTTTAGGTGGTCTGGAGGAACTGATTGAAGAGGAGACCGGCATTAATACCATTGTGGCAGAAGAGCCGGCACTTGCTGTGGCAGTAGGAACCGGACAATATATGGAGCTTATGAGTAAGATGAACGGTAAACTGTAGGGAATATAAGGATAAAGGATTGAGAGGAACAGATGTGGAAGAAACAATCGAAGGGTATGTAGATCATATTATATACCGCAATCAGGATAATGGATATACGGTTGCCAGTCTTGTTGTAGATGGTGAAGAACTGACTTGTGTAGGCACGTTTCAGACACTTAGTGAGGGTGAGAATATTCGTGGGAAGGGAAAATACACAGAACATCCTTCCTATGGCCGCCAATTTACCATATATTCTTATGAAACAGTGATTCCACAGGATTCTTTTGCCATGGAACGCTATCTTGGTTCAGGAGCGATTAAGGGTATAGGAGCTGCTCTTGCAGCCAGAATTGTGAGAAAATTTGGAGATGATACTCTGCGTATCATTGAAGAAGAACCGGAACGTCTGGCAGAGGTGAAAGGAATCAGCGACCGTAAGGCAAGAGAGATTGCAGAGCAGGTGGAAGAAAAGGCGGATATGAGAAAGGCTATGATGTTTCTTCAGCAATATGGGATTTCTCAGACTCTGGGAGTTAAGATTTATCAGCAATACAAACAGGACATGTACCGTATCCTGAAGGAAAATCCCTACAAAATGGCAGAGGATATTAATGGAATCGGCTTTAAGATTGCAGATGAAATTGCGGCTAGAATTGGTATCCATACGGATTCGGACTATCGAATCCGAAGCGGCCTTTTGTACATATTACTTCTGGCTACCGCAGAGGGACACGTATATCTGCCTAAGAATCTGCTTTTAGAAAGAGCGCAGCAGCTTCTTGGAGTACAGGCAGATTATATGGAGAAGCACCTTACGGATTTAGCCATTGACCGGAAGATTGTAATAAAAGAGATTGTATCAGACAGACAGGGGAAGCAGCAGGTAGTTTATGCCAGTCAGTATTACCAGATTGAACTGCATACTGCCCAGATGCTTCATGAGCTGAATGTTCAGGATACTGCAGATGAATCGGTGATTGGGGAAAAAATCAAACGGATTCAGAGAGCAGAAAAAATTGATTTGGATGAAAAACAGCAGATGGCAATCACAGAAGCTGTGAAAAACGGATTACTGGTGATTACAGGAGGCCCCGGTACAGGAAAGACAACAACCATTAATGCCATTATCCGCTATTTTGAGATGGAAGGGCTGGATATTTATCTGGCAGCGCCTACAGGAAGAGCAGCAAAGCGTATGACTGAGGCAACCGGATATGAAGCAAAGACTATCCACCGTTTACTGGAATTGTCCGGTGTGCCGGAAGAGTCTTCTGCAGGTGTTCATTTTGAACGCAATGCTCAAAATCCACTGGAAGCAGATGTGATTATTATTGATGAAATGTCCATGGTGGATATTTTTCTCATGCATGCCCTTCTTTCTGCTGTTGTTACAGGGACCAGGCTGATTCTGGTAGGAGATGTAAATCAGCTTCCAAGTGTGGGACCGGGCAGTGTATTAAAAGATATTATTCATTCGGGAGCATTTCCTGTAGTGGAACTGACGAAAATTTTCCGTCAGGCGTCTCAAAGCGATATTGTGGTCAACGCCCACAAAATTAATGAGGGCGTGCCGGTGGTGCTGGATAATAAAAGTATGGACTTCTTTTTTCTGAAACGGTATGACGCAAATGTGATTATCAGCGTAGTCATTACCCTGATTCAGAAGAAGCTGCCTAAGTTTGTGGATGCTCAGCCTTATGATATTCAGGTATTGACTCCCATGCGGAAGGGTCTTTTGGGCGTGGAACGGCTGAACAGGATTTTGCAGCAGTATCTCAATCCTCCGGAACCTGGGAAAACGGAAAGAGAACACGGTTCAGGCCTGTTTCGGGAAGGAGACAAGGTCATGCAGATTAAGAATAACTATCAGATTGAGTGGGAAATCCGTGGGCTGTATGGCATACCTGCAGAAAAAGGTGTGGGAGTTTTTAATGGAGATACAGGAATTTTAAGGGAAATCAATACTTTTGCAGAGACCCTTACCGTAGAATTTGACGAGAGAAAGTTTGTGGAATATTCTTTTAAGCAGTTAGATGAGCTGGAACTTGCTTATGCCATTACCATTCATAAGGCTCAGGGCAGCGAGTATCCGGCAGTAATTATTCCACTGCTTGGAGGCCCTAAGATGTTAATGAACCGGAATCTTTTGTATACGGCAGTTACCAGGGCGCGTAAATGTGTAACTCTGGTGGGAGATGAGAAAACTTTTGAAGAAATGGAAAATAACCGTATGGAGCAAAGCCGGTATACAACTTTGGATTTAAGGATAAAGGAGACTTATTGAAAAAAGTAATTGAAACATTTTTGAACATTTTGTACCCAAGGCGCTGTCCAGTGTGTCATGACATTGCAGTGCCTGTGGGTCAACGAATCTGCACAACTTGCAGAGATAAATTAAAACCCATTACAGGGCCAAGATGTTATAAATGTTCCAAACCCCTTGCCCATGGGGAACAGGAATATTGTGAAAACTGTAAAACAACACATTATTTTGACCAGGGGATTGGAATTTTTACCTATGGTTCAGTTCTTCGGGAATCTTTGTTTCAACTGAAATATGGAAACCGTCAAGAATATGGTGTCTTTTATGGACAACTGGCAGCATATTATTCTAAAAATCAAATCAGATGTTGGAATCCTCAAATTATCATTCCGATTCCGCTTCACAAAAAGAAAATGGCAAAACGTGGTTACAATCAGGCAGAGATTATTGCATCTGCTCTTGGGAAAGAACTTGGACTAAAAACAGATACAAAAACATTGCTGAGAACTGTTTATACGAATCCACAAAAGGATTTAGGGTACAGAGAGAGGAAGAAGAATCTGGAACATGCTTTTGAAGTGAAGAGGAAACTCCCCTGGAAGAACATTCTTCTGGTGGATGATATTTATACAACCGGGGCAACCATAGATTCTGCTGCAAAGGTTCTGAAAAAGGCAGGCGCAGAAAAGGTGTATTTTCTTACAGTTGGGATTGGAACAGATGCCTGAAAGGTCTTGATTCACTTCCAGATGGTATGCTATAATGCAATATGTATACACAGAGGAAAGAAGTATTTGTCTTTCTAAAGGAAAAAGAGAAAAGGGGTCTTTTATGCTTAATAATCAGAAAATTAAAAAAATGCATAAATTAGCCTTGTATGAATCAGGAGCAGGAAGAGAACACCTTGCAGTGAGCAATTATTACAGAAGTGATTATATTGGTCTTGCATTGATAAAGAACTTTTTTTTGACAACTATCGGCTATGGGATTCTTCTGATGATTTATCTGGGTTATAAAAGTGAGTATTTAATGGAAAACGTTCATAAAATGAATCTTGCCTTATTTGTATTAAAGGTAATTGGTCTTTATGTGGTGATGTTAATCGGTTACAGTATTCTTACTTATATTTATAGTTCTGTAAAATATGCCAGAGCCCAGGAAGGGATTCAGGGATATTATAAGGGATTGACACAGATGAAGAAGTTTTATGACAGAGAAGAACGCAGAAACGGTAAGATTACAGGAAGGAAGGAACCCTCATGACAGCATTATTGGAATTAAAACAAAAAATCAAAGAATTTTACAGTGAACATGATGTGTTGCTGCTTTCTGTTGGCAAATTTTTGCTGGCGTTTCTTCTGTTCCAGGGAATTAACAGCAGCATGGGTATGATGGAAAAGATAGACAATATTTTTGTAGTATTAATTCTGGCTATTGTCTGTGCTATATTGCCGGTAAATACCATGGCAGTTATAGGATGTCTGCTGATTGTAGCCCATTGCTATGCAGTAGGTATTGAAGTGGCAGGATTTGCTCTTGTCTTTCTCATACTTTTGATTATTTTATTTTTAAGATTCACAGCCCAGGATAATGCGGCATTGGTTTTTACCCCTGTTGCATTTACCTTTAAAATTCCGGCGGTTGTTCCTGTACTTGGAGGGCTTTTGAGAACTCCTGCCTGTGCGGTACCTGCAAGCTGCGGCGTACTGTTATATTATTTCATGAAAGTTGTGAAAGAAAAAAGCACGGTTTTACAGGGAAAAGAGACAGAGCTTGTTCAGAAATTGCAAATTCTTCTGGACGGCATTATGAAGAATCAGGAAATGTGGCTGACAATTCTGGCATTTGTGGTAGTAACGGTAATTGTATATATGATTTCCAGATGCTCCTTTGATTATTCCTGGAGAGTTGCCAATGGAGCCGGTGCAGTAACCTATCTTGTGATTATGGTACTGGGAGGAATGTTCCTGAATATTCATATTAATATGGGAGGCGTTATTTTATCAGCAGTTGCGGCAGTCTTGCTGGGACTTGTTACAGAATTTGCAGTGCTGGGAGTGGATTATTCCAGAAGTGAACATACACAGTTCGAGGATGATGAGTATGTATATTATGTAAAAGCTGTTCCAAAGTCAGTTGTAGCGCAGAAGGAAAAAAGTATTAAGACTATTTCCTCTGATTATGATAGAAAAGAGGAACAGGAGCAGGAAGAAGTAAGCCCGGTAGAACGGGTTCACGAAGAAAACTTTGATTTTGAGAAACAGTTAGAAGAATCTTTGAAGGATTTATAAAAGTTAATAGTATCTATAAAATAACAGCAATAAAGTAAAAGGGAAGGGGAGATGGAACTATGGGTAAGATTTTTGATTTCGCAGAAAGTTATTTCAGCGCGTTCTCATCTCTGGAAACGATTCGATGGAATGATATTATAGAAATCTTGCTGATTGCAGTATTTGTCTATCAGTTTATGCTTTGGATTCGAAATACAAGAGCATATTCTCTGTTAAAGGGAATTTTGACTGTGTTTGTGTTTATTTTTTTAGCATATTTGTTCCAGATGAACACAATCTTGTGGCTGGTTTATACTGCCGGCGGATATGCCATAACAGCAGTTCTGGTTATTTTCCAGCCGGAGCTTAGAAAAGCCTTAGAGGAACTTGGACATAAAAAGATTGTGAGTACGTTCATCCCTTTTGACAACAGTAAGAAAGAGCCGGAAGGAAGATTTAGTGACAGAACAGCTAATGAAATTGTAAGAGCCAGTTTTGAAATGGGCGCAGTGAAAACAGGTGCCCTGATTGTCATTGAAGAAGAGACTATCTTAAATGAATATGCAAGAACGGGAATTTATCTGGATTCTCTGGTAAGCAGTCAGTTGCTCATTAACATTTTTGAGCATAACACACCTTTGCATGACGGAGCGGTAATTATTCGGGGAGACCGTGTTGTGGCGGCAACCTGTTATCTTCCCCTGTCAGATAATTTAAGTCTGAATAAGAATCTGGGAACCAGGCACAGGGCAGGAGTGGGAATCAGTGAAGTAAGCGATTCCCTGACAATTATTGTTTCCGAGGAGACCGGAAGGGTTTCTGTTGCAAGTAATGGAAAACTTCAGGTTGGTGTAACAAAAGAAGAATTGAAGAAGATTCTGGAAGAGGAGCAGAACAAGCCAAAACAGGAAAAACAGAAAGTAAAACGGAAGTTATGGAAGGGATTGGTGAAGAATGAAGAAAAGTCTAATGAATAAATCTACCCTGAAGATTCTTTCTTTGCTGATTGCCATTCTAATATGGGTTGTTGTAAAGAATGTGCAGGATCCTATGCTGGTGAGAATCATTACCAGAATTCCGGTTACCATTGTCAACGAGTCGTACCTTGCCAGTAATCTGGAGATTCCGTTATTAATTGATGGACAGGACACGGTAAATGTAAAGGTAAAAGGAAGAGAATCTGTGGTGAAAGGTCTGGAGCGAGAAGACTTTCAGGCAGTAGCAGATATGACCCAGATTGTTTCCATGGACACTACACCACGTATGGTTCCTGTGAAGGTGACCTGTGAAGGCGTTGAAGAGAGTGATATTTCTGTAACACCTGGGAATATTCAGGTGGATATTGAAGAACAGACCAGCGTAGAAAAGACGATAGCAGTTAATACGGGTGATACAGTTCCCGATAAGAATTATGAAGTGGGCGTATTAAAGGCAAATCCAGAGAAAGTGACCATATCAGGTCCGGCATCCATTGTAAATAAAATTGACCGTGTGGTAGCAATGGCAGACGTTACAAACCGGAAAGAGAGCAATGTGGAAATTGCCTCAGAACTTCGGATTTATGATAAGAATCAGGATGAACTTTCGGAAAAACAGTTGTCTTACCTGGATTTGAAAGATATTCGTGATAATAAGATTAAGATTGATGCGCAGTTTTGGAAAATACAAAATAAGATTGCTGTGAAAGCAGATTACAGCGGAAGTCCAAAATATGGATATCAGGTAGATGATATCAAACTGGTGCCGGATACTATCAGCATTGCCGGAACAGATGAGGCCTTGCAGAAATTGACAGAGGAAGGAAATACAGTGGAAATTCCCGGAAATCTTATTGATGTTACAGGACAATCTTCTGATTTTGAAGTCAATATTGATATCTCTGAGCTTCTTCCAGAGGATACAAAGCTGGTAAGGGATCTGAATAGTTCTGTCATTGCAACTGTGAAAATTCTTCCTTATAATAGTCGGGATTATGAATTGTCAGCGGCGCAGATTCAGACCGAAAATGTACCGGCGGATTTAGACCTGGTATTTGAACAGGATAAGATAACTGCCCGGTTAAAAGGCAAGGAGGAAGATTTAGATAATCTGAGCCCGGAATCTGTACAGATGAAGATTAATTTAAAAGATTACAAGGCAGGGGAGCACACAGTTCCTGTGACTGTTACTTTGCCGGAGGGATATGAACTGGTAGATGAAATCTCAGTAAAAGTAAAATTAGTTGCAAAAGCAGAATAAGAGATGGAAATGAATAAGGAGTGATAAAATGACCAGTCAAAAAGTAACAGTGAAAAATCCTACGGGGCTTCATCTAAGGCCGGCAGGTAATCTTTGTAAAGAGGCAATGAAGTTTAAATCTCTGGTCAGTTTCCGGTTTGCGGGAGGAACAGCAAATGCCAAGAGTGTTCTCTGCGTGCTGGGAGCCTGTGTAAAATGTGGAGATGAGATTGAACTGTTCTGTGAAGGGGAAGATGAAGAACTTGCCCTGAAAACTCTGGTTGAGGCCATAGAAAGTGGACTGGGGGAATAAACGAAGAGGACTATTGTTTTCCGGCGATAGTCCTTTTTCTTTGACAAAACTTGAGGAGAAGAGGTTATGATACATAATAAAATACAGCGGGGAATACGGGATGGTATTCCCATTGCAGTGGGATATTTTTCAGTGAGTTTTACTTTTGGAATGATGGCAGTGCAAAGTGGAATTTCTCCGTTTCATGCAGTGCTGATTTCTCTTTTGAACCTGACTTCTGCAGGACAGTTTGCCGGACTTACGGTGATTGTTTCAAATGCTTCCTTGATGGAGATGGCATTGACTCAGTTGGTGGTAAACATCCGCTATGCCTTAATGTCAGTTTCTCTTTCACAGAAATTAGATGATTCAGTAAAGATGAGAAGCCGCCTGTTGATTGCTTATGGCAATACAGATGAAATTTTTGCGGTGGCAAGTTCAAAGCCTGGCACCGTTGGGGCAAAGTATTTATATGGTCTGATTCTTCTGCCGGTGTTAGGATGGGTAGGCGGTACCCTGGCAGGAGCTGTGGCAAGTACCTTACTTCCAGGAACAGTTATCAGCGCCCTGGGTGTGGCCTTGTATGGAATGTTTATTGCCATTGTAGTACCGCCGGCAAAAGAACATAAGGAAGTGCGAACAGTGGTGCTGATTGCGTTGCTCCTTAGTTGTGCCTTTTATTATCTGCCTGTACTAAGACAGGTATCTTCCGGCTTTATGATTATTATTTGTACAGTAGCAGCGGCTGCTGTGGGCGCTGTGCTGTTTCCGCTAAAGGAGGGTGAGGAATGATTTATGCATATATTTTTGTAATGGCTGGTGTTACGTATTTGATTCGCATGCTTCCTTTAACACTGATTCAGAAAAAAATTACCAATGTGTATGTCCGGTCATTTTTGTATTATATTCCATATGCCTGTCTGGCAGCCATGACATTTCCGGCAATTTTATATGCCACTGCGTCTGTGGTTTCCGGATTCGCAGGATTTGCAGTAGCAATTTTGCTGGCTTTTAAGAAAAAAAGTCTGGTGACTGTGGCCTTATTTTCCTGTGGGGCAGTGTTTTTGGTGGAGAGACTGATGGAAATGATTTGACTGTTAGTTGATTTCTGGCATTAAATGGTGTAAACTAAATGAAAAATGTGAATCCAAATAGTCTATGGAGGTGCGTCTTGTCAACGTATATAGAAAATTTTAAAAGATTCAGGCCACTGCTTAATGAGTTGGTGTCAAGGGATATTAAAATAAAATACAGAAGATCCATTATGGGTGTTTTGTGGACCTTATTAAATCCTTTGCTGATGATGATTGTATTATCTATTGTATTTTCAAATCTGTTTAAGTTCGACATTGAAAATTTTCCACTTTATCTTTTAAGCGGACAGGTTATTTTTAACTTTTATTCAGATTCTACCAATAATGCCATGGGTGCTATTATTTTTAATGCTCCCTTGATAAAAAAAGTGTATGTACCTAAATATCTTTTTGTAGTATCAAGAGTTGTGTCCAGTTTTATCAATCTTATGGCTGCCTTTACTGCCCTGTTGTTTGTGATGGTAGCTACAAGGGCAGAGCTTCACTGGACCGCACTGTTATCTTTTATTCCACTGGCGCTTCTGGTGATGTTTTCTCTGGGAGTTTCATTGTTTCTTTCTGCGGTAGTGGTAAAGTTCCGGGATATTATGCATTTTTATTCTGTGTTTATTACAGCGTTAATGTATCTGACACCTGTTATTTATCCCATGTCTATTTTGCCCCAGTGGATGAAATATGTGGTATTGGCAAATCCTATTACCAATTATCTGATTATGTTCCGGGATACCATGCTGAACAATAGTATTCCGGGGGGGATGAATCTGCTGATTGGAGGCATAGAAGCAATCCTGGCAATGGTGATAGGACTGATTGTTTTTTATAAAAAACAGGATGATTTTATTTTAAACTTATAGGGGAGAATGTGCCATGGAGAATAAGCCGATTGTGGAAGTCCAGCAGGTTTCCATGAAATTTAATCTGGCATCAGAAAAATTTGATAGTTTTAAAGAATACTTTATTAAGACGTTGAAGAAACAGATATCCTACAATGAATTTTGGGCGCTGAATGATATCTCTTTTTCTCTGGAAAAAGGAGATTCCTTAGGTCTTATTGGACTGAACGGAAGCGGGAAAAGTACCATGCTGAAAATTATTGCAGGTGTTTTGAAGCCAACAAAAGGAAATGTGATTGTTCGGGGAAATGTAGCTCCGCTGATTGAACTGGGAGCAGGATTTGACTATGACCTGACAGCAGGAGAGAATATTTACCTGAACGGTGCGATTCTGGGATATTCCAAGGAACAGATGAATGAGTATTATGATGACATTGTAGAATTTTCAGAATTAAAGGATTTCATGAATATTCCTGTGAAGAATTTTTCCTCCGGTATGATTTCCAGATTAGCCTTTGCAATTGCCACCATTGGACAGCCGGATATTCTGATTGTGGATGAAGTGCTGTCTGTAGGTGATTTTCATTTCCAGACAAAGTGTGAGGCAAGGATTCGAAAAATGAAGGAAGCCGGAACTACCATTTTGTTTGTGTCTCACAGTATTGACCAGGTTCAGAGCTTGTGTTCCAAGGTGGTCTGGCTGGAAAAGGGCAGACTGAAAATGATGGGAGATGCTATGGAAGTAGGAGAAATTTACAGACAATCATAAGTAGGTGGAAAATATGAAAAAAAGAATGAAGAGTATTCTGGGAATAATATTGCTTATTGTGTTTGCTTTTTTCTACGCACACATAGCAAAGGTTCATAACATTTATAATAAGGAAATAGACCCCTCTGCGTATTCTAATACAGGAGTTTTAACCCAGTTAGGTGTGCAGCAGGAGTTTGTATGCGAAGAAGAGCATCTGGATGGCATCCGGATTAAAAGTACGGTTTTTAACTCCGCAGAGAATACGAAATTACAGTATCATTTAAAAAATCTTTCTACAGGAGTGGTGGTTGCCTCAGGAGAGGTGGAAGGAAAAGAAATTAAAAACAGCAAGTTTTTTGAGTTTTCTTTTGAACGTGTAGAAAATTGTAAAGAAGTACCTTTTGAATTTTCAGTATATACCAATGTACCCCTTGGGGAAACTTCCGGAGCGGGATTTTCCTATGAGCAGGTAAAGGAAGAGAATACCTCTTTGACTGTAGCAGGGGAAAAGGTAGAAAACGGAACATTGATTTTAAAAACAGTTACCCATCGTTTTGATGTGGAAACCTTCTGTGTTTTTTTGATATTTACACTGTATGTAATTTTGTTTATGAGATTTTTGTATAATCTTTTCAAGTAAGAGAACTACAGAGTGGAATATGGCAGAAAGGAAATCGTGTGGAAAATATGAAACGTATCATGCAAAAAGCGAAAAATGCAGTTCAGATTTACAGGGATTATGGAACTAGATCTTTTATCAAAAGACTGGAAAATAAACGTTACCATAAGAGACCTGGAATAAAAACTGTACAGGCAGCTCATATAGTTCCAGAAGAGGAACTGGAGGCACAGAGAAAAAGAAAGTTTGAAAATAGTATAAAGTTTAGTATTATTACACCTCTTTATAATACGCCCAGAAACTTTCTGATTGAACTTTTAGATTCTATGGAAAAGCAGACCTATGGAAACTGGGAATTGTGTCTGGCAGATGGCAGTGACAAAGAACATGAGTATGTAGGAAAAATCTGTCAAAAGAGAGCAGAGCAGGATTCAAGGATTGTATATTATTCTTTGCCGGAAAACAAGGGGATTTCTGAAAATACCAATGCATGTATTCAACTTGCAACGGGAGAATATTTTGGATTGCTGGATCATGATGATTTGCTTCATCCAAGCGCTTTATATGAGGTTATGAACGCAATAGAAGAAACCGGAGCAGAATTCTTATATACAGATGAGGTGAAATTTTCGGGGAAAATTGAAGAAATTCAAGATCCTCTGATGTTTAATCTGAAACCAGGATTTGGAAAGGATGATCTGCGTTCCCACAATTATATTTGTCACTTTACAGTATTTCATAAGAGACTGCTGGAGGGTGAACAGGAATTTTACCGTAAGGAATGTGATGGAAGCCAGGATCATGATATGGTTCTGCGTTTGACCGAAAAAACTACCAGGATTACACATATTCCAAAGGTTTTGTATTACTGGCGGGTTCATGATAATTCTGTGTCAAAGGATTTAGGAACAAAACTCTATGCAGTAGATTCTGCCATCCGGGCTATTGATCAACAGCTTATAAGGACAGGGGAGAATGGCAAAGCAGCCAGCAACCTGCCTTTTCAGACGATTTATCGAATTACCTATGAACTGAAAGAAGAATTTAAGGTATCTTTGATTTTGCATGGAACAGAGAACCTGGAAGAACTGGAAGCATGTATCAGAAATTTAGAAGAAAACACAGACTATAAAAATCTGGAACTGCTTTATTTTGCAGAGAAGGATTTAGAAATCAGCCTTCGGGACGGAATCAGTCTTCACAGGATTTCTTTGGATAAAGAAAAAAGTAAAGCCTGGAACTGGAATCAGGCGGTGAAAGAAGCACAAGGGGAAATACTGCTGCTTTTTGACACCAGATGCAGGCCGATAGAAAAAAACTGGATAAAAGAAATGCTGATGTTCAGTCAAAGAGAGGATGTATGTGCAGTTGGTCCTAAAATGTATTACAAAGATGACAGAATTGCATATGCGGGAATTGCATTAGATAGAGAAACGAAAACAGGATTGCGGCTTTTGTGTGAGCATGATACCAGAGCAGATATTGGCTATGAAGCTTTGCTTTGCCATGTGAGAGAGACAACGGGGGTTTCAGCAGCATGCATGATGTTTTCAAAGAAAGTATGGAGAGAGCTTCAGGGGTTTGCAAATGCTTGTAAAGGTTATGAGGATATGGACTTTTGTTTAAGAGGAATGGAAAAAGGGAAGAACAATGTTTGGACATGTTTTGCCCAGATTCGTTTTATCGGACAAGAACTCATGGAGGAGAAGAAAGAAGAAGAGAGAAACCGGTTTATAACTGTTTGGAGTCAGCAGTTTGACCAAGAACAATGTTATCATCCACTGTGGAAGATATTGCGGATAGTATAGGAGGTAATCAATGGAAGGAATAGGTTCTCTTGGAAGAAAAACTTTAAAAGCATTGAAAGAGGAAGGCGTTACAGGTGTTGCCAGAAAAACAGTAAGTTATATTCATACAGCAAAAATCAGAAAACAGCAGTTGAAATATATAGGAAAAATTTATAAAGATGTGTTATTTATTAATGGCTGTGATTATAACACACTGCCCCATCCGCCACGCTACAGGGTACAGCATCAGATGGAGCAGCTTAAGGCAAACAATATTGACTGTGATGAAAACTTTTATTTGCATCTGAGTATAGAGCAGGTGAGAAATTACAGAGCTTTTGTGATTTTCAGATGTCCTTATACAGAAGAACTGGGAGAATTTATACGACTGGCCAAAGAATTGAATAAAACAGTCATTTATGATATTGATGACTTGGTTATTGATACAAAATATACGGACACCATTAAATATCTGGATACCATGTCACCAGAAGAACGAAAAGGATATGACGAAGGTGTCCGCAATATGCAAAAGGTACTGAAAATGTGTGACGCTGCCATTACAACAACAGAAGGTATGGCAGAAGAATTAAAACATTATGTACCAAAGGTTTTTATTAACCGAAATACTGCATCTGAGGAAATGCTCAAGCTTTCAGAAGAGGCTTATGAAAAAGCGGTAGCTGAGAAAAAAGCGGAAGGCAGAAAAACAGTAAAATTAGGGTATTTCAGTGGAAGTATTACCCACAACGATGATTTTATTTTAATCCAGCCTGCAGTTGCAAAAATCATGGAAAAATACCCACAAACGGAACTTCATATTGCCGGAATCCTGGATATTCCTAAGGAATTTGAAGCTTTTAAAGAGAGGGTAATTGCCCATCCTTTTGCTGACTGGAAGAAACTTCCTGAAATGATTGCATCTATGGACATTAATCTGGCTCCATTAGAAGAGAGTATTTTTAATGAAGCAAAATCAGAGAATAAATGGGTGGAGGCAGCATTAGTCCGTGTACCGACGATTGCAAGCAATCTGGGCGCTTTTAAAAGGATGATTGAGCATAATAAAACAGGAATTCTGGCAAATACCTGTGAGGAATGGTACGAAGGCCTGGAAGCTCTGATAGTAGATACGCAGAAAAGAGAGTGTATTGCCAAAGCAGCCTATGATTACTGCAAAGTGCATTGTGTAACATTGTATACAGGATTCCCTCTTATGAAATTTATTAAGAGTATGTATGTTCCCAATATTGCAATGGTATTGCCTGCTTTAAATATCAGCGGCGGTATTATGGTGGCTTTTGAGCATTGCAAGGTGCTTCGGGAACATGGATATGATGTTACTATTATTAATGATGATATTGATGACAGTACCTGGTGTGAATTTCAGGGAATTAAATTCCCGGTATTGCCAAGCAGGGAAAGCATTATTTGTGGACACTTTGATAAGGCAGTTGCAACTATGTGGTCCACAGTAAAATTCTTGGAGGGATATTCTAATATCGGACAGCGATATTATCTGGTACAGAATTTTGAAACCAATTTTTATGAACCGATGGATCCTTTGCGACTTGAAGCAAACCAGAAATATTCGCCCAAAGTGGATGTGCAGTTTTTGACTATTTCCAAGTGGTGTGAAAAATGGCTGAAAGAGGATTATGAACAGGAAGCCAGATATTTGCCAAATGGAATCCATACAGAAAACTATCAACCTGTAAAGAGGGATTTTTCAGGAAAAATCAGAATTCTTATTGAAGGAGACTGCGGCGTTTATTATAAAAATGTAGATGAAAGCTTTCGTATTACCAACCAACTGGATCACAGCAAATATGAAATCTGGTATATGTCCTATAATGCAGAGCCTAAGGAATGGTATCATGTGGATAAATTTCTTCATAAGATACCGTTTAGTGAAGTAGCAGAGATATACCGTCAGTGCCATATTCTGCTAAAAACCAGCTTTCTGGAAAGCTTTTCCTATCCGCCATTGGAAATGATGGCAACGGGAGGTTATGCAGTAGTTGTGCCAAATGATGGAAATCAGGAATACCTGGTTGACGGGAAAAACTGTCTGCTCTATCCATGTGGAGACCTGGAAGCAGGGCTTGCTGCAATCCAAAGAATCAGTACAGATCCGGTATTGAGAGAAACCTTATATCAGGGAGGTTTGGAAACAGCGGGAGTTCGCGACTGGAAGAGTCTGGAGCAGGATATTTTGAAATTTTATGACTGCGAATAGAAAAGCTATCCACTAGACGCAAATGCAGCACCTTCATACCGTTCAGGCTCTGTCTGTGTTCGCCTTGAGTGAAGTCTCAAAGCGTACCAGACAGATTTGATGAAACGGTGTGAAGGTGCTGCATTTTTTGTTTTGCTATTTTCAGTTCACTTTTCTTTTTTTCTTCTTTTTTGGCTTTTTAGAATCCAACACTGCCTTTACAATCACCACAATTAGAATCACAACCAGCACAGCCAGAATCACCATCATCACTGGGAAGATAATAGGAGAACCGATCTGAATTTCGGATACTCCTGTTTTTACCAGAGACATATCTGAGGTGGTTCTGGTTTTTACTTCCATGGGAAGAGAGGCATAAACCTTCAGGATTTCACTTCCCTGATAGGAATAGGTTCTGGTACGAAGATCAGGGCTGTCCTCTTCCTTGATTGCAAGACTGCCAGGAGAGACATCTTTTGGCAGTACTGCATATCCTGCCGGATTCTCTTCATCCATCCAGTATACGGGCTCCATATGAAAATTATTAAAACCATAGTCAAAAAGTGCTGTGGTGTCTGTGAAACGGTCTTTTCCCTCAGAACGCATGACAACACAAATCAGAGTCATATTGTCCCGTCTGGCGGCTGTAACCAGGGTGTTTCTGGCAGCTTCTGTGTGGCCTGTCTTTCCGGCAAGAACGCCTTCATAATGGGAATCCCCCTCTGCGATAAGAGCATTGGTATTAGACAGGTTTCTGGCAGAAGCGGTCATGTTAGTAGGCGGAATGGTATAAGCAGAAGCACCGGAAATCTTACAGAAATCCTCATTTGCTACTGCGGCAGCCAGAATTTTTGCCAAATCATGGGCAGTGGTATAGTGATTCGGATCAGGAAGGCCATTGGCATTCACAAAATGGGTGTTTTCGCATCCCAGTTCTGCGGCACGTTCATTCATCATGGCTGTAAAATTACTTACAGAACCAGCTACCCGGACAGCCATCTGGGTACAGACTTCATTGGCAGAAGCAAGCATAATGGCATAGAGACATTGTTCTACCGTAAGCTGTTCTCCAACCTTGGCATCAATGGTAGAGTTGCCTGGTTCTAAATCCGGTGTAATTACATCTGTAAAGGTAATTACTTCACTTAAATCCTCAATATTTTCCAAAATCAGTAAGGCGGTCATAACCTTGGTAGTGCTGGCAGGATAACGGACTTCATCCATGCCTTTGTCAAAAAGCACTTGTCCGGTAGCAGCTTCCATCAAAATTCCCGTTTCATTGGAAATCTCCGGAGCCTGTGGCCAGCTTTTTGGAAAGGTTTTTGCAGACACCGAAATGGGAGTCTGTAAGAGTAATAGAAGCGCCAGAAAAGGGCACAATAGTTTTAAAATAGGGTGTTTCTGTTTCAATAGTTTATCTCCTTTCATGCAGATAATTCCAGTATAACATATTAAAGGTTTTCTTTAAACAAAAAATATGGTAAAATGAGCCTTGCAGAGCCCTGCGTGTACGCAGAGATAAAAGGATGCAAGAACAAATTGGAAAGTTAAGGCAGGTGTATAGAAATGCCCAATGGAAAAATTCAATGGGGAAGGCTTCTTGGCCGGTTATCCCCTTATACCATACAAAAAGGGTTGCGTTATCTGAAGCATTATGGACCAAAAGAATTCTGGGTGCGGCTGCATGAACGGTTTGAACCAGAAGAAGTTCCCTATGGTCCCTGGTATGAAGCTTACGTACCTACCAGGGAAGAACTGGAAAAGCAAAAGAAAAGAAAATGGAAGTATGCTCCTAAAATCAGTGTTGTTGTACCGGCATATCAGACGCCGGAGAAGTTTTTGTGTCAGATGATGGATTCTCTTTTAGAGCAGACTTATGAAAACTGGGAACTTTGCATTGCAGATGCCAGTCCTGAGAATGCATCCATGGAGTATGTACTCAAAGAATATGCGGCCAGAGATTCCAGAATCAGGTGGAAAAAACTGGAAAAAAATATGGGAATCGCAGAAAATACCAATCAGGCTTTTGCAATGGCTTCCGGCGATTTTGTGGGACTTCTGGATCATGATGATCTGCTGGCGCCTAATGCATTGTATGAAATAGCGGCAGCATTAGAAAAGGAACCGGATATTGATGTATTGTATACAGATGAGGACAAGGTAAGAGGAGATAGCCTGGAGCATTTCCAGCCTCATTTAAAGCCGGATTTTAATCTGGATTTGCTGCGTTCTAATAATTACATCTGTCATTTTTTTGTGGCAAAGAGAACACTGGTAGAGCAGATAGGAGGCTTTCTGGCTGCTTTTGACGGGGCACAGGACCATGATTTTATTTTCCGATGTGTGGAGCAGGCAAAACACATTCATCACATACCGGAAATTTTATATCACTGGAGAACCCATCAGTCCTCAACCGCAGATAATCCGGACAGCAAGCTCTATGCCTTTGAAGCCGGTAAGCGGGCAGTGGAAGCCAATCTAAAACGCTGTGGGTTAAAAGGAAAGGTGAGCCATACCAAAGACTATGGGTTTTACCGGGTTACGTATCCGGTTCAGGGAAATCCGCTGGTTTCTATTATTATTCCAAATAAGGACGCCAGGGAAGATTTGGAAAAATGCGTGAATTCCATTTTGACGAAATCCACTTACAAAAATTTTGAAATCCTTATTGTGGAGAATAACAGTACCAGCAGTGAAATTTTTGATTATTATAAAAAACTTTCTCAGAATCCCAGGGTGCGGCTTTTGAGATGGAAGCATCCCTTTAATTATTCTGCTATTAATAATTATGCAGCAGGCAAGGCAAAGGGAGAATATTTATTATTTTTGAATAATGATACGGAAATCATTACTCCGGAATGGATAGAAGAAATGCTGGGCTTTTGTCAGAGAAAAGACACTGGAATCGTGGGAGCGAAGCTTTACTATGGAAATAACACCATTCAGCATGCCGGTACGGTTATTGGCATTGGTGGAATTGCAGGACATATGTTTGTGGACATGGACCGGGAACGCTCCGGCTATATGCACAAAGCTTCCATTATCCAGGATTTAAGTGCAGTGACAGCAGCCTGTATGATGGTAAAGCGCAGCATTTTTGAACAGGTTCATGGTTTTGAAGAAGAGCTTGCTGTGGCTTTTAATGATGTGGACTTTTGCCTCAGAGTGCGGCAGCTTGGTTACCTTGTGGTTTACAATCCTTATGTGGAATTGTATCATTACGAGTCCAAAAGCAGAGGAACCGAGGACAGCAAAGAGAAAGTAAGACGGTTCCAGTCAGAAATTGAATTTATGCGGTGCAGATGGGAGGACCTTTTGAAAAAGGGAGACCCTTATTACAATAAAAATTTATCTCTTTCCAAATGGAATTATTCTTTGAAACCAAAGGATGGAAAGGCTTAGAATACCATGTGCGAAGTTTCTGTGATTATTCCGAATTATAACGGAAAAAAATATTTAAAAAACTGCCTGGATGCCATGGCAAGACAGGTATATCGAGATTTTGAAGTGATTTTGGTAGATAATGGTTCTGAGGATGGAAGTGTGGAATACCTACAGGAATATTATCCCTGGGTAAGGCTGATCGCCCTGCCGGAAAATACCGGATTTTGCGGAGGTGTGAATGCGGGAATCCGGGCGTCCAAAAGCCCTTATGTTTTGCTGCTGAATAACGATACCATAGCAGAAAAATATTTTATAAAGAATCTGGCAGCAGCAATGAAACGCCATCCAAATGCCTGTTCCTGCCAGGGAAAAATGATGCAGCTTTCTGATAAAAGTAAAATGGATGACGGTGGAAATTATTACTGCGCTTTAGGCTGGGCTTTTGCAGACGGAAAAGGAAGACCCGAAGTAAACTATACCAAAGAAAAACAAATTTTTTCCTCCTGTGCAGGAGCAGCTATTTACAGTCGGAAAATTTTGGATGAAATCGGATATTTTGATGAGGCACATTTTGCCTATTTAGAGGATCTGGATGTGGGATACAGAGCGAGACTGTATGGATATGAAAACTGGTTTTGTCCAAAAGCCAGGGTTTATCATGCAGGAAGCGGTACCAGCGGTTCCAGATATAACCTTTTTAAAGTACGCTATTCTTCCAGAAATAATGTATATTTAATTTATAAAAACATGCCCCTTCTTCAGATTATCTGGAATTTTCCTCTGCTGCTTCTTGGCTTTAGCTGTAAAGCCCTGTTTTTTGCAACGAAAGGCTTTGGAAGAGAATATCTGGCAGGTATTAAGAATGGAATCCTTTTATCGAAGGAGCATCCGGATAAAAAAGTGAAAATCAGAAGGCCGGGGACATATTTTAGGAATCAGTGGGAACTCTATAAAAATATCATAAAATTTCTAAAAAAATAGAGGCTGATAAAGAAAAACAAAAGAACAGAATTGCACTTTTCACAGGATTGTGCTATATTCTAAGAAATTATGAAATAAAAAATAGAGGGTGATAAGACCTTGATTAAAGAAAACCAAAAGCATTTTAACAGGCTTCAAGTGGTGATAGATGCTTTTGTTATTGTAATTTCCTATGTGATGGCATGGGTGATTAAATTTCAAATACTGAAGAATGATGATGGAAAGCTTCCGTTTCGCACCTATATGTTTGCCATGGTGTGCATTGTGGCTGTGTATCTGCTGTTATACAACCTGTTTAGTCTGTATACACCGAAGCGCGTTCAGGGGCGGCGTCTGGAGCTGTGGAATATTGTAAAAGCCAATACCGTGGGAATTGCCCTTATCCTGGGCGTTCTGTACCTGATAAAAATGATTGATTTTTCCAGATGGATGCTGTTTTATTTTTACGTTTTAAATGTGATTCTGGAAACAATCGCCAGGAATCTCATCCGGTATTTCCTTAGAGATATCCGAAGAAAGGGATATAATCTGAAGCATATTGTTCTGGTGGGATACAGCAGGGCGGCAGAGGAATATATTGACCGGATTCTGGAAAATCCCCAATGGGGCTACAAAATCAGGGGGATTCTGGATGACAATATAGAGGCAGGAACAGAATACAGGGGAATCAAGGTCATTGGGCGCATTGATAATCTTATGGTGATTTTGCCGGAAAACCGGTTGGATGAAATTGCCATTACCTTAGGCCTGAGTGAGTATTCCCGTCTGGAAGAAATTGTAAACCTCTGTGAAAAATCAGGAGTACATACCAAGTTTATTCCTGATTACAACCGCGTAATCCCTACAAAGCCATATACAGAAGATATTTTAGGGCTGCCGGTTATAAATATCCGCCATGTGCCTCTTACCAATACCTTTTATGCGGCTATTAAGAGAGCTATGGATATTGCAGGGGCAATCTGTGCTATTATTTTGTTTTCACCGGTGATGCTGTTTTCTGCTATTATGATTAAACTCACTTCACCGGGACCATTGATTTTTAAACAGGAGCGGGTGGGGCTTCATAACCGCACCTTTATGATGTATAAATTCCGCTCCATGGATGTACAGGCGCCGGACAAGGAAAAAACAAAATGGACAGTAAAAGATGATCCGCGTGTAACCAATTTTGGAAAATTCATGCGTAAGACCAGTATTGATGAACTGCCTCAGTTGTTTAATATTCTAAAAGGTGAAATGAGTCTGGTAGGGCCAAGACCTGAGCGTCCGTTTTTTGTGGAAAAATTCAAGGAAGAAATTCCAAGATACATGATTAAGCACCAGGTACGTCCAGGGATGACCGGGTGGGCTCAGGTCAATGGTTACAGAGGAAATACCTCTATTAAAAAAAGAATTGAGTACGATTTATACTATATTGAAAACTGGACTTTAGGACTGGATATAAAAATACTGTTTTTGACTGTTTTTAAAGGTTTTATTAACAAGAATGCTTACTAAAAAGCAAAGGGGAAAAATATGTCTAAGATGAAAAAAAAGAATAGGCACGTAGGAAGAAAGGTGTTATTCGGCGTAGAAATTGTAGTGTTGATTTTGCTGGTGGGAGTGCTGTTTGCCTACACCCAGCTACATAAGAAAATGGAACAACTGAATTTCAAGGATGATACTGCGGAAAATGGCGAAAAAATTCAGGTGGAAATGAATGAGAGTGTGTCAGGAAGTGAAGTCCTAAGCGGATACACCAATGTAGCGCTGTTTGGTATCAATGAAAATAACAGTGATACCATTATTATTGCAAGTATTAATAACGATACCAAGGAAATTAAGCTGGTTTCTTTGTACAGGGATACTTATCTTAGAGTAGCAGAGGATGAAAATGGCAATGGAATTTATAATAAGTGCAATTCAGCTTATTTAAGAGGCGGCCCGGTTGCTGCTGTTTCCATGTTAAATACCAACTTAGATTTGGACATTCAGAATTACATTACTGTGGATTTTGCAGCTCTTTCGGAAGCAGTAGACTGTTTAGGCGGTCTGGACGTAGACATGAGTTACGAAGAAATTGTGCATACCAATAATTACTGTGTCGGAACCTCAGAACAGACTGGAGGGGACTATACACCGATTGAAGAACCACCTGTTCCGGAGGATCAGAGTAAAATCATTGGTACATATCATTTAAATGGAATTCAGGTTACTTCGTATTGCAGGATTCGCAAGACAGCTTCCATGGATATGGGAAGAACACAGAGACAGCGATATATTTTAAATTTAATGGCGGATAAAGCAAAAAAATCAAACCTGACTACCTTAAACAAAGTAGTGGACAGAGTGTTCCCTCTGGTAGAAACAAACTTTTCAAAATCTGAACTGGTAAAACTGGGTTCAGGATTGTTGTCTTATAAACTGACAGAAAATATAGGATTTCCATTAGACTATGCTATGGGAGCAGAGGTTACGAAACCGGTAACCGGTCTGGATTGTCTGATTCCCACTACGCTGGCAACCAATGTGAAATACCTTCATGAGTTCTTATTTGATGATAAAGATTATATTCCATCAGAAACAGTCTTTACCAGAAGTGAATTTATGGCAAATAAGACAGGATTCGGAAATGCCTCAGTACCAGAAAAGAGCCAGTATCTCATTGTAGACCCGTCCGGTGATACGGAAGATCAGGATGAAACAGATAACTATGAATATTAAAGAAACATGCAGGAACTTTGTTAAGGCAGAATTCCTGCATTCTTTCTTTTAGACAGGAGTGTAGTAAATGACAGTAACAGTAATTATTCCAACCTATAAACCAGATGGGAAATTTCGGAAATTGGTGAAGGAATTAAAAAATCAGACCTATCCCATTGAAAAAATACTGATTTTGAATACAGAAGCCTGCTACTGGAAGGATGCCCTGATAGAGGGAATCCAGCAGGCAGAGGTTCATCATATTACGAAGGAAGAATTTGACCACGGAAGAACCAGGGCTATGGGAGCGGCTATGGCAGATACAGATTTGCTGGTGTTTTTTACACAGGATGCAGCACCTGCAAATAACAAAGTGATAGAATGCCTGGTTAAACCTTTTGCAGATGACAGCATTGGAGGAGCTTACGGGAGACAGCTTCCTTCAGAAGACTGCAAATTCATAGAACGGTATACAAGAAGCTTTAATTATCCAGCAAGAAGCAGGGTGAAACGGAGAGAAGATTTGCCTGAACTTGGGATTAAGACGTACTTTTGTTCCAACGTATGTGCGGCCTATAGAAGAAGCGCATATGAAAAAGAAGGAGGATTTGTTACCAAAACCATTTTTAATGAGGATATGATTCTGGCGGCGCACATGATTCAGGATGGATATGGCATTGCTTATGCAGCAGATGCACAAGTTGTTCATTCCCATAATTATAATTATATTCAGCAATTCCAGAGGAATTTTGATCTGGCAGTTTCCCAGACAGACCATCCGGAAATTTTTGCAGGAGTTTCTTCGGAAAGTGAAGGCATCCGACTGGTGAAACAGACCGCTTCCTATCTACTGAAACAGAAAAAGCCCTGGCTGATTCCTGACTTAATCCTGGCAAGCGGTTTTAAATTCCTGGGGTACAAGGCAGGACAGCATTATCGAAGAATTCCCCGGTGGCTGGTAGAGAAACTGACCATGAACCGGGCGTATTGGAAACAGGGATAAAATCTTTCAGGTGTTCACCTTTTCTTTTCTTTTTTATCACAATTTCAACACAATTCACTGATAAACTAGGTTTCAGAAAAGAGAAAAAGAACAAAGATTCATTTTAGAAAGGAAGTATCATCATGAGTGAAGAATATAATAGATATGATTTGGGAAATGACCCGGAGAAGAAACCAGAGGAAACAGAGAACACAGAGAAAAATATGCAGAATCCTGTAGAGAACCACGCAGAAGAACAGCATGCAGAACAGGAAACACAGCAGACTGAGAGTTCTTCTTATGCATTTTCTTACAGAAAGGCAGGAGAAACGAAAAAAGAAGGCGAAGAGCCGGAATCTTTTACAAGGACCTATACAGGTCCACAAAAAGAAAATACACAAAACTTTAGTCAGGAAAGTCAGAATCAGGAAAATCAACATAGTGAAAATCAGAACCAGAGGGCTCCGTATCAGTCTTATCAATTTTCTTCCCAGATTCCGCCTGAACCGGTGAAGAAAGAGAAGAAGAAAAAAGATAAGAAAAATACACAGTCCGGAATGGGGAAAAAGCTGGGAATTGCAGCAGCAACAGCAGCCGTTTTTGGATTGGTAGCAGGTTCCGTCTTTCTGGGAGTAACGTATACTGGTAACCAACTGCTTCCAAAGAAACAGAATACACAGGTTGAGAATACAAAAACAACTTCCCAGAATACAACATCGGTAAGTAAGAATACAGCTTATGGAAACAGCGTGTCAGAAGTAGCGGCCAATGCCATGCCAGCTATGGTGTCCATTACAGGAATCAGTGTCCAGGAGATTCCAAACTATTTTGGATTTGGAACACAGCAATATGAAGGCCAGAGCAATGGTTCCGGAATCATTGTAGGACAGAATGACACAGAACTTCTGATTGCTACCAATAACCATGTAGTCAAAGATACAAATGCCATTACCGTATGCTTTACAAACCAGGATGGTACGGTAGCTGGTTCCAATATGCTTACAGATACCAGCGCAGAAGGCGGTACACCAGATAGCCCTGAATCTGCTGCAGCTTTGGAAAATGCAGTAGAAGCCAAAATCAAAGGTACAGATTCTGACAATGACCTGGCAGTTGTTGCAGTAAAACTGGAGGATATTCCGGAAGATGTGTTAAGTGAGATTAAAGTGGCAACAATCGGTGATTCTGATTCTCTTACTATGGGAGAACAGGTAGTGGCTATTGGAAATGCTCTGGGATATGGTCAGTCTGTAACCAGTGGTTATGTCAGCGCCTTAAATAAGCAGGTAAGCTCTGAAAACGCAGACAGCACTTTTATTCAGACCGATGCGGCAATTAACCCTGGAAACAGTGGCGGCGCACTTCTGAATATGAAGGGAGAACTGGTGGGAATCAACTCTGCCAAGATTGCAGCAGATGAAGTAGAAGGTATGGGATTTGCCATTCCAATTTCTAAAGCACAGCCAATTCTGGATGAACTGATGAGTAAGAAAACCAGAGATTTAGTAGAAGATGAAAATAAAGCAGCTTATATGGGTGTTCGACTGAAAAATGTGACCTCTGATGCATCTGAGTATTATAATATGCCTCTTGGTGTTTATGTAGACAGTGTGGAAGAAGATGGACCGGCAGCAAAAGCAGGGATTCAGGCAGGAGATATTATTCTGAAAATTGATGGAACAACAGTAGAATCAGCAGATAATCTTCAAAGTCAACTGGCATACTACGAAGCAGGAGAAAAAATTGATTTCGTGATTGCCAGAGCTGATGGCGGGGAATACAAAGAACAGACCGTAACCGTAGAACTTGGTTCCAAGAAAGATGCTCAGAACAATACACAAGCCAGACCAGGCAGATAAGAAATAGAAAAATGAAAGTTGTGGGATAGACAGTATTTCGGAAGGCAGGTATTATTCCGGCGAATGTGACGAGTACGCTTTGAGCCTACAGGCTCAAAGGGAACGCAGGCTGAGCTGGAAGGATACCTGCCTTCCAAAATGCGTCCAGTGTCGCAGCTTTCTTTTTGCACTCCATTTATAAAAAGTTTACTTGTGACACCACAGGATTTGTGATAAGATACCCACAAGTGGTTTTTCAGGAAGAAAACATAGAGAAAGCAGGAATAAAAATGTCAGACGAAAAAGATTTATTAGAGACAACGAATCCTTCTGAAACTTCTGAGAATCAGAAGGAAGAAAAAAAGGACGAATATGAAAAAGTCTGCTTTATGTGCAGACGCCCTGAGAGCAAAGCAGGGAAAATGATTGAGCTGCCGGGGAATATTCATATCTGCACAGACTGTATGCAGAGAAGTTTTGATACCATGAATAACAGCAACATTAATTATGACGAATTGATGAGAAATATTCCAAACATGCCAAATATCAGCATGATTGACTTATCCTCTCTTCAGAATCAGATTCCAAAGAAACAGAAAATCAAAAAGAAGCAGGAGCAGCCCAAAGAAAAGGTGGCTCCAAAGGTTTTTGATATTAAAAGTATTCCGGCGCCTCATAAAATCAAGGCAAGCCTGGATGAATATGTAATCGGGCAGGAGCATGCAAAAAAGGTAATGTCTGTAGGCGTGTATAACCACTATAAACGTGTCTTTGCGGACATGACAGATGATGTGGAAATTGAAAAATCCAATATGCTGATGATTGGACCTACAGGAAGCGGTAAAACTTATATGGTAAAAACCCTGGCCAGACTTCTGGATGTGCCGCTTGCTATTACGGATGCTACTTCTCTTACAGAGGCGGGCTACATTGGCGATGACATTGAAAGCGTGGTAAGCAAGCTTCTGGCAGCAGCAGACAATGATGTAGAGCGTGCAGAGCATGGAATCATTTTTATTGACGAAATTGACAAGATTGCCAAGAAGAAGAACACCAATCAAAGGGATGTCAGCGGAGAAGCGGTACAGCAGGGAATGCTGAAGCTGTTGGAGGGAAGTGAGATTGAAGTGCCGGTAGGCGCTAACAGCAAAAACGCTATGGTGCCTCTCACAACAGTAAATACCAAGAATATCCTGTTTATTTGCGGCGGAGCCTTTCCTGATTTGGAAGAAATCATTAAGGAACGTCTGAATAAAACAGCTTCTATTGGTTTCCAGGCAGATTTAAAGGACAAATACGATCAGGATCCTGCGCTTTTGGAAAAAGTGACTGTAGAAGACTTGAAAAAGTTTGGTATGATTCCGGAATTTCTGGGACGTTTGCCGATTATTTTCTCTTTAAGCGGTTTAAGCGCAGATATGCTGGTACAGATTCTGAAAGAGCCTAAGAATGCTATTTTAAAACAATATCAGAAGCTTTTGGCTCTGGATGAAGTAAAGCTGGAATTTGAAGACGGAGCTTTGGAAGCGATAGCAGAGATGGCAATGGAAAAGCATACAGGAGCCAGAGCCCTTCGGGCTATTCTGGAAGAATACATGCTGGACATTATGTATGAGATTCCAAAAGATGACAGTATCGGGCAGGTTGTTATTACAAAAGAATACATCCAGCACACAGGAGGACCAAGGATTCTTTTAAGGGGACAGGAGTTACCTATGCTGGAAGGATAGAAGTAAATTAAAAAGCTATTGAACTGACGCATATCAGAAACCATTATACCGTTTATGCTCAGCCTGCGTTCGCTTTGAGCCTATAGTCTCAAAACGTATTCGGCAGATTCGCATAAACGGTATAACAATTTTTGAATGCTGTTTTCATCAATAGCCTTTTTATTTTTTATATTTGTATTTTTAAATAAAAAAAGATGCAGGAGATGGGACTTGAACCCACACGATATTGCTACCACAGGCACCTGAAGCCTGCGCGTCTGCCAATTCCGCCACTCCTGCATTTCTTATGAAGTTCTGTGCTCTCTCAAGCACAAGACATATATTACACGATAACTTGAAAAATGTCAACACTAAATTTCAAAAAAATTTAAATTTTTTGAATGTTGCAGCAATGGTGGCTTTGAGGTATACTTTTCATGGAACTATAAATTTTTAAGAGGAGTAGAACATGGATTTTATTGAATTACTAAAAGTTATTTTTCTGGGTATTGTGGAAGGAATTACAGAGTGGCTTCCTATCAGCAGTACCGGCCATCTGATTCTGGTAGAAGAATTTGTGAAGCTGGATGTATCCAAAGAATTCTGGGAAATGTTCATGGTAGTTATTCAGTTAGGTGCGATTCTGGCTGTAGTGGTTTTATATTGGAATAAAATCTGGCCTTTCCAGAACAAGAAGAAGCAGAGAGTAAACGTGACAAAAATAGAGAAGACAGCAGGAGTTTTATGCCGCTTTGTGAATATTGAGAAAATGGTTATGTGGTTTAAAATTATGGTATCCTGCCTGCCTGCTATTCTGATTGGACTGCCATTTGATGATTTTATTGAAAAAACCTTTAATAACTGGTTTGTAGTGGCTGTCATGCTTATTGTATATGGTGTGCTGTTTTTAATGGTAGAGGATTACAATGCAAAACGGACTGTGAAGGTAAACTCCATTGCTGATATTTCCTGGAAAATGGCTCTTTATATTGGTATTTTCCAGGTGCTGGCTTTGATTCCGGGAACTTCACGCTCCGGCGCTACCATTATCGGAGGAATTTTGCTGGGAGCTTCCAGAACAGTAGCGGCAGAATATACCTTTTTCCTTGCTATTCCGGTTATGTTTGGAGCAAGTTTATTAAAAATTGTAAAATTTGGTTTTCATTTTACCCAGTGGGAGGCTGTAATTCTGGGAGTTGGAACTGTGGTATCATTCCTGGTATCTATTCTGGCAATTAAATTCCTTATGGGTTACATTAAGAAGCATGATTTTAAGGCTTTTGGCTGGTACCGGATTGCACTTGGTGTTGTAGTGATGTTATTTTTCACTATTTTCAGATAATACGGTGAAAGCGTAGGAGATGCAGAATGGAAAATCAAGACAAAAAGGTATTGGATTTGGCTATGGAGGCTGGACGTATTTTGCTGGATGCAGGGGCAGAAATTTTCCGCGTGGAAGAAACCATGAAACGGATTGCCAAAGCATATGGAATTGAGAAATTTAATTCTTTTGTGTTAAGTACAGGAATTTTTATTACTGCTGAGAATCAGGAAGGGGAAATTTATGCCAGTGTAAAGCATATTCCCATTCAAAGTGCAAAATTGCACAGGATTGCAGCGGTGAATCAGCTTTCCAGAGAAATTGCAGAGGGAAAGTATACGCCCCAGGAGGCTGTCTTGCAATTAGAGAGGATTAAGACCATGCCGGAGAAGAAAACCTTGACCAAGATGCTGGCAGCAGGAGTTGGTTCCGGTGGTTTTTGTTATATTTTAGGCGGGCATCTGACGGATATGCTGGCAGCCTTTTTGTCTGGATTTTTGCTTTATGTGATATTGACCCTTCTTCAGAAAAGGGAAAAAGAAACATCTAAAATCGTGGTAAACCTCATAGGAGGATTTTCTGTGTCCCTGTTTTCTGTGCTTTTTTATAATATGGGGCTTGGCCATGCGCCCGGAACTATTCTGGTTGGTTCTATTATGCCTCTGGTGCCAGGAGTTTCCCTGGTAAATGCCATACGGGATTTTGCGGAGGGGAACTATATAGGGGGCGGTGTGCGGTTCTTAGATGCCTTGATGGTGGCTCTTGGTGTTTCTCTTGGTGTTGGGATGATGTACATCTTATATTTTCGATTTACAGGGAGGATTATCTTGTGATAATAGACGGATTGCTGCAGTTTGCGGCAGCATGTGTGGGAACCATAGGATTTTCAATTTTGTTTTCTGTTCCAAGGGAGCATTATCCACTCTGCGGCTTTATCGGAGGTGCCGGCTGGCTGATTTGCTGGGGGCTGATTCACGAGCTGCATATGGGAACGATTGAGGCAAACTTTTTGGCAACGGTGTTTATTACCCTGGCGTCCAGAATCGGAAGTACCGTAAGAAAATGTCCGGTGACTCTGTTTTTGATTGCAGGGATTTTTCCGGAGGTGCCGGGAATCGGAGTTTACCGGACCATTTACTATACGATTTTGGAAAATCATGAGTTGAGCCTGTTCTACGGAAGGGAAACCCTGGGAATTGCCATTGCCATGGTTCTTGGCATTATTCTGGTGTTTGAAATTCCGCAGAAGACCATTCACAAAATATCAGGTGTGGGAAAGAAAGTCAGAAGAATTTCATAAAAATAGAAAAGAGGCATCACAGAAACAAATTTCTGTGGTGCCCTTTTCATCTTGAGGGGGGAGATAGTGAGTGGTTTATCAACTATCCAAGATTTATTATAAAGTGGAAATGTGAGTAAATTATGTCTGGTTTCTAAAAAAAGTGGAAAATCTCTTAAGAAACTTTAAATCATCCTTATCCCAAATATCCTTTTAATAAGAGAAAAGTGTTTTTGGCTCCGTCTACATGACTTCTCTCATAACCATGGGAAGCATATACACCTGGTCCGATAAGTCCGTGGCGTACATCATATCCGGAACGCAGAGCCGCCTCTGCATCAGAGCCATAGTGTGGATAAATATCCACTGCAAAATCCAGGTTTTCCCGTTTAGCTGTTTCAATAAGGCTGGTTACTACATCATAATTGTAAGGACCGCCACTGTCCTTTGCACAAATAGAAACCTGATGTTCCTTACAGGAAAGTCCCTGGCCGACACAGCCCATGTCTACGGATAATACTTCGGTAACGCCTTCCGGAATAGAAGCAGAACCACCATGTCCCACTTCTTCGTAAACAGTAAAATGCTGATACAGGGCTCTTTTTGGGCAGACATTTTCATCTTTTAAATATTTTGCATATCCCATGAGAATGGCAGCGCTTAATTTATCATCCAGGAAACGGCTTTTTAAATATCCGCTTCTGGTAATGGTGGTGCGGGGGTCAAAGCAGACCACATCTCCTGCCATAATTCCAAGAGCTTCCACATCTTTTTTTGAAGAAACTTTTTCGTCAATCAGAACCTCCATGACATCAAAGGATCTGGAAGTGTCATTGTATTTTCCATTTACGTGAATAGAAGCATCAGTAAGCTGCATGGTGCCTTCATAGGTCCCATGAAAGCGTGTGTGGATTCTGCAGTTTTCCGCTTCTGCATTGTTGGCGTTTAAACCTCCAAGCGGAGTGAGACGAAGACGTCCGTTTTCTTTGATTTCAGCTACCATAGCCCCAAGAGTGTCTACGTGGGCTTCCATAAACAGGGCGTTTTCCTTATCTGCTCCGCCAAGGTCTACTAAAACACCGCCTTTTACCGTTTTTTTCGGTGCATAGCCCAGACTTTTGTATTCAGAAATCAGATAATCCGTCACCTCTTTGGTGTAACCGGAAGGGCTGTCAATAGCTGTCAGGTTTTTTAACTGAGTTAAAATATAATCCATGTAGGAATTCATGTTTGTGTCCTCCTTTTTGTTGTAAGAAATATTGTAGCGGTTCTGTCAGGAAACGTCAATAGAATCACAGGAGGAACAGGAAATTCCAGGAAAAATGTTGACTGATTGCAAGGGACTGTAGTAAACTTTATGTAAACAAAAAACACACAGGAGGACTTTGTTATGAAATGTCCCTTTTGCAATCAGGAAAATACCAGAGTCATTGATTCCAGGCCGGTTCCGGATAATAACTCTATCAGAAGAAGACGCCAGTGCGATGAATGTGGAAAAAGGTTTACTACCTATGAAAAGATTGAGACCATTCCTTTGACCGTGATTAAGAAAGATCAAAGCAGGGAACAGTATGAGCGGAGGAAAATTCAGGATGGAATTACCAGGGCCTGCTATAAGAGACCTGTTTCTGTGGAAAGAATTGAAAGCCTGATGGATGAAATTGAAACAGAGGTATTTAACCGGGAAGAAAAGGAAATCCCAAGCGCTTTAATTGGGGAAATTGTTATGGATAAACTGAAAGACCTGGATGCAGTGGCATATGTAAGATTTGCGTCTGTATACAGAGAATTTAAAGATGTGGACACTTTTATGGATGAGCTGAAGAAAATTATGAAGTGAATTTGTAAATTCATCATATTTACTAAAAAATATCCCTGGATTGCTGGAAGAAAAATGTTTAAAAAGTCAATTGCATATTTGTGCCAGAAATTGACCGAAGAGATGAAAATAGAGGCTGACGTACAAAATAAGAATATATCAATTATTTTGATGTGTATTTAGTGCGGCAGTCTCTTAGTCTACCAGAAGATATCAATATTCGTCCTTACAATATTTCCATTCTATTCTTGGAATTCCCAAGAGTCTTATTTTCTAAAAAAATTGTTTCCGTATTCATATGTTTTTCAAAAGATACTTGCATTTTCCCTATCCCTTCGCTACAATAACTTTGACAATTGCATAATGAGAGAACATGGATGTAAAGGAGATATTATGAAAAAAGGAAGAAATATAAAGACCTTGCTTTTGTTAATGGCTCTTACTCTTGTACTTGGCGGATGTCAAGACAAAAAGGACGGGCAAAAGGAATCTCAGACGGACAATCGTTCTCAGGAAGCAACAGGGGAACCAGTTATGGGTGGTTCCATTGTAGTAGGAATTCCTCAGGATTTAGAGGATAGTCTTGACCCACACAAATCGGTAGCGGCAGGAACCAAAGAAGTCCTATTCAACATTTATGAAGGCTTAGTAAAGCCTGATGAAGAAGGAAATTACAAAGATGCAGTGGCTAAGAGCCATGAAATTTCAGCAGATGGTAAGGTTTATACCTTTGCGCTTAGGGAAAATGTAAAGTTTCATGACGGAAGTACAGTGACTGCACAGGATGTAAAATATTCGATTGAACGCTGCGCCGGTATCAACGGGGATGGGACTCCGCTGGTAGCGGCGTTTTCTAATGTGGAGAAAGTGGAGATTCCAGATGAGAAAACCGTACAGATTACTTTGAAAGAACCAGATACAGAGTTTCTGGCATATTTGATTGTGGCAATCGTTCCGGAACATGCCAAGGATTTAGACAAACAGCCTGTGGGAACAGGACCTTTTTCCTATGTGTCACGTTCTCCTCGGGAAAATATTGTGATTGAGAAATTTGGGGATTACTGGGACACTGAAAATCAGGCATACCTGGATGATGTGACTTTTAAGGTGGTAGGAGACAGTAATGCCATTGTAACGGGCTTAAAGGGTGGCTCCATTGATCTTTATCCAAGGGTAAATTCCACACAGTCTGCCCAGGTGAAAGATGATCCTAATCTGACTATTTTTGAAGGTGGTATGAATCTGGTTCAGGCGCTGTATCTGAATAATGCCCAGAAGCCTTTTGATGATGTGAAGGTGCGTCAGGCTATGTGCTATGCAGTGAACCGCCAGGAAGTACTGGATATGATGGCAGATGGCAAGGGAACCATTATCGGAAGCAGTATGTTTCCGGCTTTTGAGAAGTATTATATGCCGGAACTGGCAGAGCGCTATCCTCAGGATATTGAAAAGGCAAAAAAACTTTTAAAAGAGGCAGGATATCCGGATGGTTTTGAAATGACCATCACAGTGCCTAATAATTACCAGCAGCATATTGATACAGCTCAGGTTTTGGCAGAACAGCTAAAACAGGTGGGAATCCAGGCTGAAATTCAGCTGATGGAGTGGGATAGCTGGTTAAGTGATGTGTATGCAGACCGCAAATTCCAGTCAACTGTGGTAGGTGTGGATGCGGCTTATTTAAGCGGAAGCGCTCTTTTGGAGAGATTCTGTTCAGAATCAGATAAGAATTTTATCAATTATAAAAATACAGAATATGACGCACTCTATGAACAGGTGCGCAAAAGTGTGGATGACAGCGAACAGATTCAGCTCTATAAAGAGATGGAAACCCTTTTAAGCGAAGATGCGGCAAATGTGTATATCCAGGACATGGCATCAGAAGTGGTTCTGAGAAAAGGATACGGAGGATATGTATTCTATCCTCTCTATGTTCAGGATATGGCGAAAATTTATAAAACAGCAGAATAAGAGAAAAAGAAAAGGAGAAAGACGGAAGATGAAATATGTGATTAAAAAAACAGGAACTCTCATTATAACATTGTTAATTGTCTCCTTCCTGTCTTTTCTGGCCTTTTCTGTGATTCCTGGAGATGCGGCCAGATCCAGACTGGGAACCGAAGCAACCCAGGAACAGGTGGAGGCTTTGCAAAAAGAGATGGGGCTGGATAAGCCGGTGCTGGTACGCTATGCAAACTGGCTTGGCAATTTTCTCACTGGGGATATGGGAGAATCCTTTAGCTATTCCATGCCGGTGGAAGAGTTGATTTTGGATAAAATACCAGTGACGGTGACGCTGACGATTTTGTCTTTTTTAATGATGCTGGTGGTGTCCATTCCTCTTGGAATATTTGCTGCCAGACATGAGGGAATGCTCATAGACAGGATTTTGGTGGTGATGAATCAGTTTGTTATGTCTGTTCCCGGCTTTTTCATAGGCATTGTGCTTTCCTATGTATTTGGTCTGGTGCTGCAGTGGTTTACACCAGGGGCTTATGTATCAGCTTCCCAGGATTTTCGGGGATTTCTGGGATATTTGCTTGCTCCGGCCATTGCCATTGCCCTTCCAAGATGTGCTATGGGTGTGAAAATGCTGAGAAGTTCTGTGCTGGCTCAGATGAATGCAGACTATGTCCGCACTGCCTATGCCAGAGGAAATGGAACTTCCAGGGTCTTGTATGGTCATGTACTGAAAAATGCCCTGCTTCCGGTGCTTACCTTCTGGGGAATGGCCATTGCAGATATTATGGCAAACAGCATTATTATAGAGCAGGTATTTACCATACCAGGTCTTGGCAGTTTGCTGATTTCTTCCATTTCCAACCGGGATTATCCGGTAGTACAGGGGATTATGGTGCTGATTGCTGCGTTTGTGATATTGATTAATTTTGTGGTGGATCTGCTGTATGGCAAGATTGACCCAAGAATTCGCATCAAGAAATGAAAGGGGAAGGAACATGAAGAAAAAACAGAAAAATTATGAATTGATTCTGGGTGCTTCCATTACCCTTTTTATGGTCATTCTTCTTCTTGTGGGAATCTTTTTTACACCCTATGACCCGGATTCCATGAATGGAAGTGCAAAATTTGCAGCTCCTTCTCTGGCTCATTTGTTTGGGTGTGACCATTTTGGAAGAGATGTGTTCAGCAGGGTTTTAAAAGGTACAGGAACCACCTTTTTTGTGGCAGCGGCTACGGTGATTTTGGGAGGAGGTATTGGCATTTTCATAGGTGCTTTTACCGGGTACTTTGGCGGATGGGCAGATGAAGTTCTTATGCGGGTAAATGATGTACTGTTTTCCTTTCCACATATTCTTCTGGCTTTGGTTTTTATCAGCATTCTGGGACCAGGGAAATATAATGTGATTTTAGCGTTGGCAGTGGTCTTTGTACCTAGTTTTGCCAGAATTACCAGAAGCGAATTTCTAAGCCAGAAGGAAATGGATTATGTGAAAAGCGCCAGGCTTATGGGGGCGTCTCACATACGGATTATGTTTGTGCATATATTTCCAAACGTTTTGCCAGCAGTATTGTCCATGGCAGCCATTGGATTTAATAATGCGGTGCTGGCAGAGGCTGGAATGAGTTATCTGGGAATCGGTGTGCAGCCTCCAGATGCTTCTCTTGGAAGAATGTTATCAGAATCCCAGACCTATCTTATGAGCGCGCCCTGGTGCGCAATTTTTCCGGGGCTGGCGGTAATACTTCTGGCGCTTGGCTGTTCTCTTATAGGTGACGGACTGTTAAAGAAGGAAGGTGGGAAGTAAGATGAAATTATTGGAAGTAAGAAATCTGAAGCTGGAATTCCTGGATACCATACCGCCGACGCAGGTAACCAAAGGAATATCGTTTTCCATGGGGCCTGGAGAAATTCTGGGAATTGTGGGAGAATCCGGTTCCGGGAAAACTCAGACAGCTCTTTCCATCCTGAGACTTTTGAAAAAACAGGAGCGGATTGCCTCCGGAGAAATTTTATTTCAGGGAAAAAATCTGGCTGAATTGCCATTAAAAGAAATGGAAAAAATCAGGGGCAAAGAAATCAGCATGATTTTTCAGGAGCCTATGACCTCTTTAAATCCCGTACTGACCATAGGAACACAGATTGAAGAAGGTATGAAGCTGCATACCAAGATGAGCGCCATAGAGCGGAAGGAAAAAGCCCTGGCAATTATGGAAGAAGCAGAATTGCATGATCCTGAGACTCTTTGGAAACAATATCCACATCAGTTATCAGGAGGAATGCGGCAGAGAGTTATGATTGCAGCCGCTTTGACTACGGAGCCAAGGCTTTTGATAGCAGATGAACCTACGACTGCATTGGATGTGACTATTCAGGCTCAGATTTTGAAACTGATGAAGAAAATCAATGAAAAACATGGGACGGGGATTTTGTTTATTTCCCATGATTTAGGCGTGATCCGCAAACTCTGTTCCAGAGTCATTGTGATGAATCAGGGAGAAATTGTGGAAGAAGGGCCTGTTTCTCAGGTTTTTGAAAAGCCACAGGAAGAATATACCAAAAAGCTGTTAGCAGCCATTCCTACCCGAAGAACTTCCCTTCGCAGAAGAAAAGGGGGAAATCACACATGAAGAACATTTTAGAAGTCAGACATGTAAGCGCTGCCTATACGGATGAGAAGCAGGGGAGACAGGTGCTGAAGGATATTTCCCTGGAAGTAAAAGAAAATGAGATTCTGGGGCTTGTAGGAGAGAGTGGATGTGGAAAATCCACCTTATCCAAAGTAATTCTTGGGTTTTTGAAGCCCAGTCAGGGGGAAATTCACCATGAAACTCAGAATCCACAGATGATTTTCCAGGACCCGGCTTCTTCCTTAAATCCCAGTAAGAAAATCTCCTGGATTTTAGAGGAGCCTCTTCGGATGCAGAAAATACCAAAGGAAGAGCGCAGGAAACAAGTATTGGAGATGGCAGAGCGTGTAGGCTTAAGCCAGGAACAACTGAAACGTTATCCAAGAGAACTAAGCGGTGGACAAAGACAGAGGGTGAGTATAGCAGCAGCTTTGATACAAGGCTCAAAATTCATCATTGCAGATGAACCGGTGTCAGCATTGGACGTGACCATACAGAGACAGATTATGGAATTGATGGTAAAACTTCAGGAAGAAATGCAGCTCTCCATTCTCTTCATTTCTCACGATTTAAACGTGGTGTACCAGATGTGTGATAGACTCCTGATCATGAAAGACGGAAAAATCCTGGAAGAAGGAAAGACAGAAGAACTCTTCCAGCATCCAAAGGAGTCTTATACAAAACAACTATTAGACACAATCTTAGAATAAAAAAGCGGGGCGATTCACCGAGCTATAAAAGAGAATCGGAATGCACTCTTAAACGAATTTGTTGAGCACGCTTTGAGACTACAGGCTCAAAGTGAGCGCAGACTGAGTTTAAGAGTACATTCCGATTCGGATATACTTGGATGAGTCCGCTTCTTTTTTATAGAAGTAAATCAATTAAATTTTCGTAGATATCCTGGCTTTTGTTTTTCCAGTTCATGCATACAGCAGCGGCTGCATCTTCTGTTGGAACTGCAATGGTTAAATCTACCATGGTGAAATGTTCCCGTTTTAGCTGGCAGCGCACATGATAGCCTTCTGTTTCGCTTTTGAAATAATCAGCAACAGCAGATAATTCTTCCCGCATCCGCACAGTATTTTCTTTAAAAAACTCAGAAATATCTTTTTTAATCCCATCTGAAATCTGGTCTTCAAAATAGGTGAGAGTCTGTTTTCCCTGGTCTGTGATTTCGTAATAGGAAGTATTCCGTACCGTTTTATCCTGAATCAGTGAGGCATCAATTAATTCAGAAATTGCCTGCTGCAAATGAAAATAATTGGTATATCCTTTGTCTAGTACAAAGCCGGAAATCTGAGCATTGGTAAGGGGAAAATCTACCTTTTCCAGCATGTAAAGGATAATCAGTTTATAGAGTGTAAGAGGTTCTGACATGTTTTAATCCTCCTTATATTGTTTTCCCTGGTAGGCACCTCTGATTTTACATTCGTGGTGCAGAGTATTGAGTACTGTTTTTTTAGCACTGCTCCAGGTAGGGGCAAGGAGCAGGTCTTTTGGTCCGTCACCGGTCAGGCGGTGAATTACAATTTCAGGTGACAAGTGTTCCAGACAATCTATTACCAGATTGATATATTCTTCCATGGTGTACACAGAAAATTTTCCGTCCAGATAGTCTTTTGCTAAATCAGTATTTTTTAACACATGGAGAAGCTGTAATTTGATGCCCTGGATATTTCTGTGATTGAGATAATGCATGGTTTCCAGGATATCTTCTTTTGTTTCTCCTGGCAGTCCCAGAATGGTGTGGACAATCACTTCCAGATTCCGTTTGCGAAGCTCTTTCACTGCTTCTTCAAAACAGGAAAGAGGGTAGCCCCGGCGGATATAAGCAGCTGTTTTTTCATGCATGGTCTGAAGTCCCAGTTCAACCCATACAGGTTTCTTCTGATTTAGTTCTTCCAGCAGATTTAGGATATCTTCTCCAAGGCAGTCCGGACGCGTTCCAATGGAAAGCGCTACCACATCCGGGTGAGAAAGTGCTTCTGTAAAAATGCGCCTGAGATATTCCACAGGAGCATAGGTGTTGGTATATGCCTGAAAGTAGGCAATAAAGCTGGAAGCATTGCGTTTCTCACGAAGTCTGGCAGCCTGTTTTTCGATTTGCGTGGTAATGGTATCCTGTTTATCCCCGGCAAAATCTCCGGATCCTCCGGCGCTGCAAAAGATACAGCCCCGGTTTCCAAGAGTACCGTCCCGGTTCGGGCAGGTCATACCACCGTTTAAGGCTACCTTATATACTTTTCCTGAAAAGCGTTCTTTTAACATATAGTCAAAGGAATAATAGGGTTTTCCGTTCCAGTTGTTCATTTCTAGACCTTTCTTTTGCAAGGATTTTCTTTCTTCCTATCATACCATCTGAAAATTTCTTTTACAAGAGCAAGAAAAGGAATCTTGAGTTTCCGCAAACTGTAATTTAAAAATGAACATATCTGCCCGAAGTACCAAACTGCCGACCTTTTGAAAATTTCAGAATGGCAGTTCTGTGATTAGAGGTACTTGAATAAGCCCCGCCGGAACCGGGCTTTGGGGAGACCTATTCTTTTATCTATTTAAACAGCCAGCTTAAGGCAGAGTTGACGGTATGCAGGACGTTTTGTCCTGAACCATAGCCTGATGCCTTCTTTTGCATAGGACAGTATGCCGGAGATGCCTTTTGCCAGCCGGTAATAGCAGAAAGATATTTTTTCTTTTATTGGATTTGCTGTTGTTACAATAGCAACTTTAAGGGCATTTGTTTCCGGTTTCATGGAAATGTGAGCCAGAAAAGCCATGCATAAAGTGATATAAAAATTCAAGGCATTGATTGCTTTAAGCTTGCGTACCCGGAAATTTTCGAATTGAAACATCTGTTTTTTACAGCGGAAATATTCCTCAATACGCCATCTGGAAAAATAAAGCTTTGCAACTTTTATCACATCATCTTTCGATTTGATCTCTTTGTTTGTTGCAAGCATCATAGGATGATTGGTGATCCCATAAACAAGGACTAAATAAATGTCTTTTCTGGATGCAGTTATCTGTACTTTCACATGGGAAAGATAAGCTTCATGCGCTTCTCCTTTATAGTACAGAGGCAGTTTTACTTTGCCCTTCCTGCGGTTACGCAGTTCGGTGGCAAATACCCACTTATTATGGTAGAGGAGCTTGCGCTTTGCAGTCAGACGGATGACATAATCTTGATGCATGGAATCCAATTTGAGAAACATCTTGTTATCATCATAGCCACGATCCATGACAAAGGTTGCTTTCCCAAAGAGTGCAGCAGCCCGTTCCATAGCTGAAAAAGTAATATCATTAATGGAAGTGAAATTTTTTTCAGTTGAAGAATGGACCTCAGAAAAAAGACTGACCGGATGATTGCTGTTAGTAAGAACCGTAGCTTCTGTTATATGATATCCTCTTTTATAAACATTTTTTGTAGCTGTACTTTCAGAACCATCACGTACCCAGCCGAGGGATTCAAATTTATGCCCCTCCGGTTTTACAACGTCACTGTCATCGATATGAATGACAGGATGAGCCGGGCACCATTTCTTCAAGTAGGTTAAGTAGGCGTTCAAAGCGTTTTTGGGTGTGCCTTTCGACAAATGTCTGGAAAGACGGTCAACACTGTTGATCTTTTTAGATGGCTCATGTAACGAGTCAACAATGTCTGTAAGCAGGCAGCTGTTGGAAGCAAGCATACCATAATTCATGTCCGCTATAAATTTTCTATCTGGTTTGGGAAGCTTTCTGGAAATTTTATTTGAAAAAGATAAAATTTCCCGTTTCATTTGGTATGTTTTTGATGTAAAATTGACCATAAGGAATCCTCCTCTTTTTTGTTTAGTACGATTTTTTTGTGGTGATTAAATTTTACATCAAAAAGGAAGAAGATTCCTTATATTTTGGGCAACTTTTGAAAGTTGTTTATAACAGTATAAGAATATTAATTTCGTTGTGGATAAAACTGCGGAAACTCAAGAAAGGAATCCTTTGACAAAAATAGTCGCACATGGTAAGGTGAAAAGAAAGAAATCACTCTGGGAAAGGGAACGGATGGTAGAGATGAGAAAGAAGAAAAAAGGAATTTTCATGCTGGTATGTATGGCGCTGCTCATAAGCCTGACAGCCTGTGGAGAACTGGAATTAAGAGAAGCAAAGCCCATAGAACAGGGGATTCTAAAGGTAGGAATGAATCTTCAGATTCCGGGCATGTGTTATTTGTCTGAGGAAACCAGCAAACCGGAAGGTTTTGAGGTGGAACTGGCGCAGATGCTGGCAGATAAGATGAAGCTGGAACTGGAAATTGTAGATACTTCTGAAGAAAATCTGCTGAAATCCCTGGATGGAGATTTGTATGACTGTGTGATTTCCGCGGTGGCACTTGCTGATTGGAATGAGACTCATTATGACCATACCACGGCATATGCAGATCTTGCGTCTGTGAAGGAGCAGACAGGAATTACGGGAGAAGATACCAAGATTGCTGTTTTTACAAAGAAGTATAACTTGATGAAAGATGAGCTGGAGACAAAGCTGCAGATGCTTCGCAATGATGGCAGTTTGAAGGAGCTTTCAGAGAAATATTTCGGGAAAGATATTACTATTTCTGAAGCAAAATAGAGATAATATGGAAAATGATTTTAGTTCTGGAAGATATCAGGACAGAAATCATTTTCCATAAAACAAAACTTATTTTTTATCAATGGATTGCTCTACACTAGCATCTGCAATGAGACGGTCAAAATCACTTTGATATTGCTTGTCCCGGATTATCCTGTATTGTTCAAATTCATTTTCCGCAAAGGCTTTTGCAATTGCAGCAGTAACTTTTCCTTTATCTTTTAATACATCTTCCTCATTGAATTGCAGGAAAGCGTCTAAACGTTCAATCCAATCTTTCATATACATAATATTGCCGCGCCGCGCCTGGCGTTCAGCATAATCTAAATACATTGTCACAATTTCATTGAGATTGCGTATTTCAACTTCATTGAGATAGTTTTTGGCAACCGTTACATCTGCCTTGCGAATACGTCCTTCAGATGCATTTTTCCAGGTTGTAAGTCCCATATTAGGTTTCTGGCTGTCGGCTCTGTCATAAATAAGCTCTGCAGCTGTCTGATGAGTGACTGCATAATGTAATTTATTTTGTACAGTTGCAAAAAAAGTTTTTGTAATTGGGCTATGTACATCATAATCAGCACTGCATTGTGAATATATATCTGTGATTTTTTGATAGAAGCGGCGTTCACTGGAACGAATATCTCGAATGCGTTCTAACTGTTCTTCAAAATAGTCTTTTCCAAAATAGTTTTCTGGTTCCTTTAAACGTTCATCATCCATCACATATCCTTTGATAATGAATTCTTTTAAAATGCGGTTAGCCCAAATACGAAACATGGTAGCTTTTTTTGAATTGACACGATATCCAACAGCAATGATAGCATCAAGATTATAATATTTAACAGAGTAGTTCTTGCCATCTGTAGCAGTTGTTTCCAAAATGGAAACAACTGAATCTTGTTCTAATTCACCGGATTCAAAAATATTTTTTAAGTGTTTGGAAATAGCAGATTTTTGTACATCAAAAAGTTCTGCCATTTTACCCTGTGTTAACCAAAGATTTTCCTGATACAGAAGAATCTGGACACGTACATCACCATTGTCAGTTTTATAAAAAAGAATTTCTCTTTGTTCATATGAAGTTATAGCTGATTTCTGGAGTCCTTCATTATCCATAGTGCTTCCTCCCCTTTTATTTGATGTTCCTATTCTATCAATGGTTTTTATGGCAGTCAAGGACTGTATTATGGGAATTATGCCCTATGATGCTTCTCTTTTTTTGTACAAAATTACAACATATTTTTCAAAAAAACAACTTGATTTTTTTCTATGCAAATGGTAGCATAAACATATAGTTTAATGACTAAACTAAGTGAGGAGGTTTAGGACGTGATGAAAATTTTGAATGTTGCTGACCGGGAATTTTATACTTACGGAAGAGTGATTGAAGGCCTGGACGTGTCTGAGCTTCTGGAGGTTTTAAAGGAAACTCCAAAGCCGGATGATGTGATTTATGTTGCTTCTGACGAAAAGCTGGAAGCCTGTGTATGTGCAGACAAAATCGCATACAGTTTGTATGGGGGAATGCCCATCCAGATTGGTTACTGCAATGGAAGTAATGTGTTCTTAAATGCAGTAGAGTACCACAGAGATTCAGAGGTCAATGTGGCGCTGACAGACCTGATTCTGATTTTAGGAAGAGAACAGGACATTGAGGGAGACGGTACTTATGAAACCGCAAAAATGGAAGCATTTCTGGTACCGGCAGGAACTGTTGTGGAGGTTTATGCAACCACCCTTCACTATGCGCCATGCAGCGTAGACGGAAATAAGTTCTGTACAGCAGTTATTCTTCCAAAAGGAACTAACACAGAGGCGCCACAGCGCCAGAATAACACAGAAGAAGATAAATTACTGTTTGCCAGAAATAAATGGCTCATTGCACATAAAGATGCAAAAATTGAAGGAGCTTTTGAAGGACTCAAAGGTGAGAATTTATCTGTAGAATAAAAAATAAAAAAGCGAAAACGCAGGAGGAAAAAAGATGAATTTATCAAATATGCCAGAATTAAAATTAGGTATTGTAGCAGTAAGCCGTGACTGTTTCCCAATGTCACTGTCTGAAAACAGAAGAAAAGCAGTTGTAGAAGCATACAAGAAAAACTTCAACGGAGAAATCTATGAATGCCAGACTGTTGTAGAAAGCGAAACAGATATGTTAAAAGCTGCCAAAGAATTAAGAGAGGCAGGCTGCAATGCACAGGTTGTTTATCTTGGAAACTTTGGACCGGAAACAGAAGAAACCATGCTGGTAAAAGTATTCCATGGTCCATCTATGGTAGTGGCTGCAGCAGAAGAAGGCGACCTGGTACAGGGACGTGGAGATGCATATTGCGGTATGTTAAATGCAAGCTACAACTTAAAACTGCGTAATTTAAAAGCATACATCCCGGAATATCCAGTTGGAACAGCAGAAGAAGTTGCTGAAATGATTCATGAATTTGCTCCAATCGCAAGAGCATTAGTTGCAGTAAGAAACCTGAAAATCATCAGCTTTGGACCACGTCCAACAAACTTCCTGGCATGTAATGCGCCAATTAAGAGACTGTATGATTTAGGGGTAGAAATCGAAGAAAACTCTGAATTAGACTTATTTGAAGCATTTAATAAACATGCAGATGACCCACGTATTCCAGACGTAGTAAAAGAAATGGAAGCAGAGCTTGGCGAAGGAAATATGAAACCAGAAATTCTGCCTAAATTAGCACAGTACGAAATCACTCTGTTAGACTGGGTAGAAGCACACAAAGGCTGCAGAAAATATGTGACACTTACAACAAAATGCTGGCCAGCATTCCAGACACAGTTTGGATTTGTTCCATGCTATGTAAACAGCCGTCTTACAGATAGAGGTATTCCAGTTTCCTGTGAAGTAGATATCTGGGGAACTTTAAGTGAGTACATCGGAACTGTTATTAGCCAGGATACAGTTACTCTGCTGGATATTAATAATACAGTACCTGCTCATATTTATGACAATGACATTAAAGGTCACTACAACTATGACCAGAAAGAAACTTTCATGGGATTCCATTGTGGAAATACAGCAGCAAGCAAGCTGACAGCATGTTCTATGAAATATCAGATGATTATGGCAAGAACTCTGCCAGAAGAAGTAACACAGGGTACACTGGAGGGGGATATTGTACCAGGTGAAATTACATTTTACCGTCTCCAGAGCACAGCAGACTGCAAACTCCGCGCTTACATTGCACAGGGTGAAGTTCTTCCAGTGGCAACACAGAGTTTTGGAGGTATTGGTATCTTTGCAATTCCAGAAATGGGACGTTTCTACCGCCATGTATTAGTAGAGAAGAATTATCCACACCACGGAGCTGTAGCATTTGGACACTTTGGAAAATCATTGTATGAAGTATTCAAATATTTAGGTGTTGAGGTTGAGGAAATCAATTACAATCAGCCAAAGGGAACCTTATACCCAACAGAAAATCCATTTGCTTAAGGGAAAAGGAGAAACCACATGTTATACATAGGTGTTGATTTAGGAACTTCTGCTGTAAAATTGCTTCTCATGGATGGGGAAGGCAAGATTCAGAAAATTGTATCCAGAGAATATCCTTTGGCATTTCCACATCCAGGCTGGTCAGAACAGAAGCCGGAAGACTGGTGGACACAGAGTCTGGAAGGCATCAAAGAACTGATTGAAGATTGCGACAAGAGCCAAGTGGCTGGAATTAGCTTTGGTGGACAGATGCATGGACTTGTTATTTTGGATGAGAATGATGAAGTGATTCGTCCAGCAATTTTGTGGAATGACGGCAGAACCGTAAAAGAAACCGATTATCTGAATCAGGTAATCGGGAAAGAAACATTATCGAAATATACAGCTAATATTGCTTTTGCAGGTTTTACAGCGCCCAAAATTCTTTGGGTGAGAGAAAACGAGCCAGAGAACTTTAAGAGAATTAAGAAAATTATGCTGCCAAAGGATTATTTGGCATATAAATTGTCTGGTACTCATTGCTGTGATATGTCAGATGCCTCCGGTATGTTGCTTTTGGATGTAAAGAATCGTTGTTGGTCTAAAGAAATGTTGGATATCTGCGGAATCAAAGAAGAACAGATGCCAAAATTATTTGAAAGCTATGAAACAGTGGGTACTTTGAAACCGGAATTGGCAGAAGAACTGGGAATTCCGGCTTCCTGTAAAATCGTAGCAGGAGCAGGAGATAATGCAGCAGCCGCAGTTGGAACAGGAACTGTGGGAGATGGTATGTGTAATATCTCTCTTGGAACCAGCGGAACCATTTTTATTTCCAGCAAGGAATTTGGGGTAGATCCTAATAATGCGCTTCATGCCTTTGCCCATGCAGATGGAAATTATCATCTGATGGGATGTATGTTAAGTGCAGCGTCTTGCAATAAATGGTGGATGGACGAAATTATTGGAACTAAAGATTATGTTGGTGAACAGGAAAAAATTGAGAAATTAGGAGAAAACAATGTGTTTTTCCTTCCATATCTTATGGGTGAGCGTTCTCCACATAATAATCCAAATGCAAGAGGAACTTTCATTGGACTTACTATGGACAGCACTAGGGCAGATATGACCCAAGCTGTGCTGGAAGGTGTAGCTTTTGCAATTCGTGATTCTTTTGAGGTTGCCAAGGCACTGGGAATTAAAATCGAGAGAACAAAAATTTGCGGCGGAGGAGCCAAAAGCCCTCTGTGGAAAAAGATGATTGCTAATATTTTGAATATTAAGGTAGATGTCATTGAATCTGAAGAAGGTCCGGCGTTAGGCGGAGCAATGCTGGCAGCTGTGGCAAATGGAGAGTTTGCTTCTGTAGAAGATGCAGCAGCGAAAATCGTAAAAGTGATTGATACCGTAGAGCCGGAACCAGAACTGGCGGAAAAATACGAAGAAAAGTATCAGAAATTTGCAAAAATTTATCCTACAGTAAAGGATTTATTTAGTCAGATTCTCTAATGGAATATCAACACACCAAAAGGTGCTATTTTGTGGCAACTCTTTTGGTGTGTTGCCTCCATAAATAAAAGAAAAATTTAAGATACAGAAAATCCCAGAATTACAATTTTGTTTTGCAAGATTGGTTCTGGGATTTGTACATTATAGACAAATTATGAGGGGATTTTTAGGCTAAAAATACAACTTGACGAAATAGAGTTGTGTAGTATATAGTATGTTTAAACGAAATCACAGAAAATAGTGTGTTACTGTCAGGCAGGCATGAACTATTCCGTTTCTCTATCTTTGTGATAGAGTATATACAGAATATGTTTATGCTTTTTTTGTGTGAAAAAACTTTGTGTTTTTTGTCTAGAGGGGATTCTTGGGTTATGTATCAGATTATAAAAGTGTTAAATAATAACGCATTTCTTGCCAGCTATGACGACGGGGAACGGATTTTGCTTGGAAAAGGAATTGGATTTGGAAAGAAGGCAGGAGATCGATTTCAGACAATCAAGGGTGCAAGAGTGTTTACGTTGGCATCCAAAGAAAACGAAGAATCAGGTTTAAATGTAGTGAAGGGAATTGATCCTGTTTTTTTAGAAGCTGCAGGTAAAATTATCGAAGAAGCAGAAGAAATTTTTGATTCCATTAATCCAGATATTTTATTGCCGCTTGCAGACCATATTGCGTTTGCTGCAAAGAGGGAAAAAGAAAAAATTCATATACCGAATCCTTTTATTGCAGATATCAAAGCCTTGTTTGGAAGAGAGTATACGGTTGTTCTCAATTGCAGGGACAGTGTAGAGAAAATGACCGGATATCAAATTTCAGATGATGAGGTTGGATTTATAGCCTTACATATCCATTCTGGATTGTCAGATGAGCATGTAACAGAAACCTTGAAAATCACACAGACCATTGATGAATGTTTGTTGATGGTAGAAAACATGCTAAAACAGACGATCAGTCGGGAATCACTTGGTGGTATCCGTCTGATGAGCCACTTGTATTATATGATTGACCGCATCAAAACAGGGGAAGATATTCATATTGAGCTGAATGAGTTTGTGCAGAAGAATTATCCGAAAGCATGGGAAGTGTCAAGAAAGGTCTGCCTGTATGTGTTTGAAAAAATGAAAGCTCCGATTTCGGAAAAAGAAGTTGGATTTTTCGCAGTGCATATTCAGACTATTGTAAATATACGGTAACTGCTGATTTATAATCAGTAAAATATATTATCAAAATGAGGTAAGGAGAAGAGATTATGAAAACATTTGAGTACACAATTAAAGACGAATTAGGAATTCACGCAAGACCAGCAGGAATGCTTGTAAAAGAAGTAAAGAATTATGATAGTAAAGTTACCATCACTAGAAAAGAAGATGGAAAGTCAGCAGATGTATCACGCCTGATGGCAGTGATGTCTTTAGCCGTAAAATGCGGACAGACAGTAGAAGTTGCTGTAGAAGGCGGAGATGAAGATGCATCTTTACAGGGAATGAAAGCGTTTTTTGAAGCAAATTTATAAAGGCGGCGGGAAACAGATATGGAAACTTTGATAGGAAAAGCAGTATATAAAGGAATTGCACTTGGTAAGATTGCTGTCCTTCGTAAAACAGAAAATGTAGTAAAACGTGTCAAAATCGAAGATGTAGATGGAGAACTGCAGCGGGTAGAGGCTGCAAAAGCACAGGCTATTGAGCAGCTTGGAAAACTGTATGACAAAGCTGTGAAAGAGGTAGGAGAAGCCAGTGCAGCAATCTTTGAAGTACATCAGATGATGCTGGAGGATTTGGATTTTAACGAAGCAATTGAAAATGTCATCCGCACACAAGAGGTCAATGCAGAATATGCAGTAGCTTCAACAGGAGACAGTTTTTCAGAGATGTTCGCCAGCATGGATGATGATTACATGAAAGCCCGTGCAGTGGATATTAAGGATATTTCAGAACGCCTGGTTCAGAATCTTGCTGGCAATGGAGACAATGGCCTGGATTTTACAGAGCCGGTGATTGTGGTGGCAGATGATCTTACACCAAGTGAAACTGTGCAGATGGACAAGGAAAAAATTCTTGCCTTTGTTACTGTTCATGGTTCTACCAATTCCCATACCGCAATTCTTGCACGTATGATGAACATTCCTGCCTTAATAGGAGTGGAGATGAAGCTGGAGGACATGCAGACAGGAACAGAAGCTGTAGTAGACGGTTTTACTGGAGAATTTATTCTTTGCCCGGAAGAAGAAGTGAAGGCAAAAGCCCAGAAAAAATTGGATGAAGAAAATGAAAAAAGAAACCTTCTGCTGGAATTAAAAGGAAAAGAGAACATTACTCTTAGCGGAAAGAAAATAGAACTTTATGCCAATATCGGCAGTGCTGCTGATGTGGGATATGTTCTTGAAAATGATGCAGGCGGCATCGGGCTGTTCAGAAGCGAGTTTCTTTACATTGGACGAAATGAGCTTCCAAGTGAAGAAGAGCAGTTCCAGGCATATAAACAAGTTGCACAGAACATGGCTGGAAAAAAGGTGATTATCCGTACTCTGGATATCGGTGCAGACAAACAGGCAGATTACTTAAATCTTGGAAAAGAAGAAAATCCGGCGCTTGGTTATCGTGCAATTCGCATTTGCCTGACTCAAACAGAAATTTTTAAAACTCAGCTTCGTGCGATTTTCAGAGCCTCCAATTATGGACAGATTGCAATTATGTATCCAATGATTACATCGGTAGAAGAAGTGAAGAAGATTCAGGAAATTGTACAAGAAGTAAAGAAGGAATTGCGTGATTGTGAGATTCCATACAAGGATGTAGAAGAGGGAATTATGATTGAAACACCGGCTGCAGTAATGATTAGTGATGAACTTGCAGAACTGGTTGATTTCTTCAGTATTGGAACAAACGATCTTACACAATATACACTTGCAATTGACCGTCAGAATGAAAAACTGGATGCATTCTATAATCCGCATCACAAAGCAGTATTAAAAATGATTCAGATGGTGGTAGATAATGCACACAAGGCAGGAAAGTGGGCTGGTATCTGCGGAGAACTAGGTGCGGATCTGGAGCTTACAGAAACCTTTGTACGCATGGGGGTGGATGAACTTTCTGTTGCACCGTCTATGATTCTGAAACTGAGAAAGATTGTAAGAGAAATGGAGTAAAGAGGAGATTATTATGTTTGGTTCATTAAAAGAAAAATTAGGATTAGGAAAGAAAAAAGGAGAAGTGTTAGGAGCACCTGTTGAGGGAGAAGCAGTGGAACTTTCAAAAGTAAGTGACCCTACTTTCGGAGAGGAAATTTTAGGAAAAGGTGTTGCGATTATTCCTTCTGTAGGAAAGGTAGTGGCACCCATTGATGGAACGATAGCAATGGTATTTGATACAAAGCATGCTATTTCCATGACATCAGATAGTGGAATTGAAATTCTGATTCACATTGGGCTTGATACGGTTACGTTAAAGGGAGAACCCTTTACAGCACATGTTGCGGCAGGAGATAAAGTAAAAGCAGGAGACCTTCTTCTGGAATTTGATATTGAAGCGATTAAGGAAGCAGGACTTGACACTATCGTGCCAATGGTAATCTGCAATACATCAGATTACAGTGAAATTCAGGCATCTGCTGGAAAGACCGTAAAGGTACTGGATGAAGTTTTGACTGTTACAAAATAATACAGGTATATGAGTCTGTAAAACAGGCTTTTATATAAAAGAAGATTTCACATAAGAAAGAGAAAAAGAAAAAGGAGGAAAAAATTATGATGAAATATCTTCAGAAATTAGGTAAAGCCTTAATGCTTCCAGTAGCATGCTTACCTATTTGCGGTATCCTTATGGGTATCGGTTATGCACTTGCTCCGGCGGCTATGGCGGGGGAAGTAAATGGTTATGTTGCAAGTGGTACGGCTTATACCATAGGATTTTTCCTGATCAAAGCTGGTTCAGCGTTGATTGACAATATGGCGCTCTTATTTGTTATTGGTGTCGGTGTTGGTATGGCAGATGACAATGATGGTACAGCAGCTCTTGCAGCTTTAGCTTCCTGGCTGATGATGACAACGTTGTTGTCTACAGGTGTTGTTGGAACCCTGATGACTCTGGAAGAAGGAACCGCTAAGTTTATTGCATTCCAGAAAATTGAGAACCCATTTATTGGTATTCTTGCCGGTATTATTGGTGCAACCTGCTACAACAAGTTCAAAGGAACAAAACTTCCGAACTTCCTTGCATTCTTCAGCGGAAAACGTTGTGTTGCAATCATCGCAGGTGTTGTTTCCATCGTTGTATCCGCAATTTTACTGTTTGTATGGCCAATTATTTTTGGGGGATTAGTTTCAATAGGTCAGTCTATTGTTAAGTTAGATGCAGTAGGTGCTGGTATCTATGCATTCTTAAACCGTCTGTTAATTCCAACCGGATTACATCACGCATTAAACAATGTATTCTGGTTTGATACCATCGGTCTTGGTGACTTACAGAAATTCTGGGCAGGTATGACATCTGCAGATGTGGACTGGAGCCTTGGTATGTACATGTCAGGATTCTTCCCATGTATGATGTTCGGTGTTCCAGGTGCAGCTTTAGCTATGGTTCACACAGCAAAAAGCAATAAGAAAAAAGTAGCCATCGGTCTTGTAGGATCCGCTGCTTTCTGTGCTTTCCTTTGTGGTGTTACAGAACCATTTGAATTTGGTTTCATGTTCCTGGCACCAGGTTTATATGTAGTTTATGCATTATTATACGGTATTTTCGTAACTGTAACTGCTTTATTAGGATTCCGTGCAGGATTTTCCTTCTCAGCAGGTGCAACAGACTTATTATTCTCTGCTTCCCTGCCAGCAGCTGAAAAAACATGGATGATTATTCCACTTGGTATTGCAGCATTCATTATTTTCTACGTGGTATTCCGTTTCGCTATCACAAAGTTTAATTTAAAAACACCAGGTAGAGAAGATGATGATACAGATGAAACAAAAGTAGTATTAGCAAACAATGACTTTACAGAAGTTGCAAGAATTGTCTTAGAAGGTTTAGGCGGAAAAGAAAACATTACTTCTATCGACAACTGTATTACAAGACTTCGTCTGGAAATAAAAGATAATACATTAGTTGATGAAAGCGTAATTAAATCTGCAGGTGTTGCAGGAGTTATCCGTCCAGGAAAAACAAGCGTACAGGTTATCATTGGAACACAGGTACAGCATGTTGCAGACGAATTCAAGAAATTATGTAAATAAGAACTACATAATATAAGCAAAGCATAAGGAAATGCAGGAATGCATTTCCTTATGTGCTATCTAGTGGTTGATTTTGTTTTACAGGAGGGTTTATGGGATATACATTAGAATGCTGTGTGGACTCTGTGGAATCTGCCATTGCTGCAAAAAAAGGCGGTGCAGATCGGATTGAACTGTGTAGTGCTCTTGTGATAGGTGGTTTGTCTCCCTCACAGGCACTCTACCGGAAAATCAGAGAACAGGTAGATATTCAAATTCGTGTCTTATTACGACCTAGATTCGGTGATTTCTGTTATACGGATTTTGAGCAGGAAATCTTAAAAGAAGAAATCAAGAGTTTTGTCAATCTTGGTGCAGATGGAATCGTTATTGGAGCTATGAAACCAGATGGGACATTGAATCTGGAGCAGATGAAGGAGTTTATAGAGGAAGCCAAGGGGATGCCGGTTACCTTACATCGGGCATTTGATATGTGTAAAAATCCCTTTGTGACACTGGAAGAGGCAAAGGAACTCGGAATTAGTACCATCTTAACCTCAGGACAGAAAAATACCTGTATAGATGGAGTAGAACTTTTAAAAGAACTAGTGGAAAAAGCACAGGGAGAAACAGAAATTCTCGTTGGAGGAGGTGTAGATGCATCTGTGCTTCCTGTGCTGGCAGAAAAGACAAAAGCAAAAGCCTATCATATGTCAGGGAAAATTTCTATGGAAAGCGAAATGCGTTACCGGAAACAGGATGTGAGTATGGGTATTGCATCTGTAAGTGAATATGAAATTTGGCGTACCAGTGAAAAAAGAGTTCGGGAAGCAAGAAAGATTCTTGATGAACTGTAAAAATTTATAAAAATTTTATAGATAAACTAGAAAAATGACAAGACTCTTCTTTACTTCAAAAATTTACTGTGTTAATATGTATTATAGTAATGGAAGATATAACCGATAAAGTGGTAGAGTACCAAAGAAGTTTCGGGAATCTATTACGGGGTGTATATTACAATGTTAAGGAGATTTTGACTATGAGTAAGAAAATTCACACAGAAGCAGTTGATTCCTTGTTTGATGCAATTCTCAGTTTGAAAAACAGAGAAGAATGTTATTTGTTTTTTGAAGATGTATGTACAGTAAATGAGATTTTGTCTTTATCCCAGCGTTTTGAAGTTGCTAAGATGCTGAAAGAAAAGAGAACTTATTTGGAAATTTCAGAAAAAACAGGAGCATCCACAGCAACCATCAGCCGTGTAAACAGAAGCCTGAATTACGGAAATGACGGATATGACATGGTATTTGAGAGAATGGAAGAGCAGGAAAAATAAGAACTTGTCTGTTAGACAAAAAGAAGCTGTTACACAAAATGTATATAGGGAAGAGTATTACATTCAACTCCCTATATGCATTTTCATGTGTGACGGCTTCTTTTTTGTAGGAAATTAGTTTGTGGGATCTGACATATGGTCAATCAGTTGTTCAATGACTTGCTTTTTTACATAAACATCAAAACTGAGCATACAGATAAAAGCGAATTTTTGTAGGAATTCACTTTCTTCCCTGTTTATATCTGAAAAGGATTCCTGAGATTTTTTGAATTTTCTGGTAACATCCTTAGCCAATGGTTCAATTTGGGAAAGCTCCAGATTCATAATTTCTTCATAGATATCTGTAAGTTTGACATTATTTTCCTGGGAAAAATATTTTTCCGTAAGAGGAGTCAAAAGTACTTGGATATCATTAATGGATAAAATATTTTTAAAGTAATAAATAAAGGTTAAGATAAGCAGATGCTCTTTGGAATATTTCTTTTTTGTTGGTGGCGGAAGCAGACGATTCTTGGCATAATTATTAATCATGGTTTTCGTAAGAATTTTATCTTCCGGATGTCGCTTGGAAGCTGCTAAATGTTCCTCCATAAAAGTAGTCACTTGGTCCATATATAAATCTATATTTGGTATTTCCTCTGTTTTGATATAATCAATTCTGGAAATGCTGTTTAAAATGCTGTTTAAAATGTCTTTTGTGTCTATAGTCATGTTTTATCACCTCTATTCCCTATTATATAGTTTTTAATACTATTTGTAAAGTTACTTGCGTTATTCTTTCTACAATGGTATAGTGTAAGAACAAATGTTTTGGAGGAAAAAGAATTTATGAGTATCTACGATACATTAAATACACAGCAGCAAGAAGCAGTTTTTCATACAGAAGGTCCGGTACTGATTCTGGCAGGTGCTGGTTCAGGAAAAACCAGAGTACTGACTCATAGAATTGCTTATTTGATAGAAGAAAAAGGGGTAAATCCATGGAATATTATGGCCATTACTTTTACCAATAAAGCAGCAGGAGAGATGAGAGAAAGAGTGGATAAGATTGTAGGATTTGGTTCCGAGAGCATATGGGTATCTACATTTCATTCCAGCTGTGTTCGCATGCTTCGCCGTTTTATTGACCGACTGGGCTTTGATACGAATTTTACAATTTATGATACAGATGATCAAAAAACTTTGATGAAGGATATTTGCAAACGGCTTGATATTGATACAAAGATTTATAAGGAAAGATCCATTATGGCGGCTATTTCCAGCGCAAAGGATGAGTTGATTGGTCCAGAGGAATATGAGCTGAAGGTTATGGGGGACTTCTCTAAGCGAAAAATAGCTCTGGCATATAAAGAATACCAGAAAGAGCTGAAAAAGAATAATGCACTGGATTTTGATGATTTGATTATGAAAACAGTGGAATTGTTCCAAGCATGCCCGGATGTATTGGAATATTTCCAGGAACGGTTTAAATATATTATGGTGGATGAGTACCAGGATACAAACACTGCTCAATTTAAGTTTGTTAGCCTCCTGGCAGGAAAGTACAGAAATCTTTGTGTTGTAGGAGATGATGACCAGTCTATTTATAAATTCCGTGGAGCCAATATTGGTAATATTTTGGGATTTGAGAATGTCTTTCCAGATGCAAAGGTGGTAAGGCTGGAACAGAATTACCGTTCTACACAGAACATTTTAAATGCGGCAAATCAGGTTATTCAAAATAATATGGAGCGTAAGAGAAAGACCCTTTGGACGGAAAATGAAGAAGGAGAAAAGCTGCACTTCCGCCAGTTTATGAATGCCTATGAAGAAGCAGAATATATTGTAGGGGATATTAGTAAGAAGGTGAGGGAGAAGGATGCACAGTATCGGGATATTGCCATTTTATACAGGACAAATGCTCAGTCCCGTCTTTTTGAAGAGAAATTCCTTATGGCAAATATTCCGTATAAATTAGTAGGCGGAGTAAACTTCTATGCCAGAAAGGAAATCAAAGACTTACTTGCATATTTAAAAACCGTAGATAATGCCAGAGATGATTTGGCGGTACGGCGTATTATTAATGTTCCAAAGAGAGGAATCGGAGCGACTACCCTTACTAGAGTTCAGGATTATGCAGTAAGCATGGGCATGAGCTTTTATGAGGCTTTAAAAGAAGCCAATGCAATTTCTACTCTTGGGCGAGCAGCAACAAAGGTGGAGCCTTTTGTAACCTTTATTCAGACTTTGAGAAGTAAGGCTGAGTATTTATCTCCTTCTGAGCTTTTAAAAGATATTATTGAAAGCACAGGCTATGTAAAAGAACTGGAAGCAGAAGGTACAGAAGAGGCAGAAGCTAGAATCGAAAACATTGACGAGTTAATTACAAAAGTGGTGTCCTATGAGGAAGAAAATGAGGAGCCGACCCTGTCAGGATTTTTAGAAGAGGTAGCACTGGTAGCGGATATTGATTCTGTGGATGGGGATGATAATCAGGTACTTTTAATGACTTTGCATAGTGCAAAAGGACTGGAATTTCCTTTCGTATATCTGGCTGGAATGGAAGATGGCATGTTCCCAAGTTATATGACCATTACTTCCGATGACCCTACAGAAATTGAGGAAGAACGAAGGCTGTGTTATGTGGGAATTACCAGGGCAATGAAAGATTTGACTTTGACTTGTGCCCAACAGCGTATGATTCGTGGAGAGACTCAATATAATAAAGTTTCCAGATTTATTAAGGAAATTCCAAGAGAACTTGTGGAGTTAGGAAGAGAGTTTCAGGAGAAGAAGCCTATGGATATTCCAATGCCAACTTCCTTCCGCCAGATGAAACAGGCATTTAAGCAGCCGGCATTTGTGCCAAAGCAGTTTGAAGTGAAACAGGCAGATGGATTGGACTATGCTGTGGGAGACACAGTAAAGCATATAAAATTTGGAACAGGTGTGGTGACTGCTATCGTTGAAGGTGGGCGAGACTATGAAGTTACCGTGAATTTTGATAAAGTAGGTATCAAGAAAATGTTTGCATCTTTTGCAAAATTGAAAAAAATCTAAGGAAAAATATTTTCTAAAGTTTTTAGAAAATATGAAGAAAGGATAGTAAAATTCCAGGTTCAGTGGTATAATAGCATAAAGAGTGAGTTGGTGCTTCGTATTTGCAGAGGCAAAACCAACGCACAACAGCTTTCAAGAATGAGTTTGCAGGGAATCTGTAAAAAGAGAGGATGGTGCAGGACATATGAATCGTATCGAGGATTTAATTACAGCATTACAGAAAAAAGAGGATGAAAGAAATAAAAATACTGTATTATGGGTACTGGCAATTATTGGGGCTGTGGCAGCAGTAGCAGGAATCGCATATGCAGTTTACCGTTTCTTCACACCGGATTATCTGGAAGATTTTGAAGAGGACTTCGATGATGATTTCGATGACTACTTTGAAGATGAAGATGAGGAAAAAGAAGGTCAGGAATAATCTGGCAACCATGATAGAATTATAAAGCTGTATGTAGGGAATGGAAAAGCCAATAGGGAGCTTCGGGAAACCGGAGCTTCTTTTTCTGTAAAATAGACTCAAAGAGAAAGGAATATTGCATTGAAAAAAGGTGAGATTTATCAGGGAATCATTGAAAGAGTGGAGTTTCCTAATAAGGGAATTGTTCAGATAGAAGATAAAAAGGTTATTGTAAAAAATGGAATGCCAGGTCAGCATGTCAAATTCATGATTAATAAAAAGAAGGGCAGCAAAGTGGAAGGAAGACTTTTGGAAGTTTTAGAACATTCCTACTTGGAAACAAGGAAACCAGTATGCAGCATTTTTCCAGAGTGTGGAGGATGCATGTACCAGACCATGTCCTATGAAAATCAGTTGGAAATGAAGGCAAAGCAGATTCAAAGTCTTATAGATCAGGCTGTAAAGGCAGGCGGACAGGTAGATGAACAGGGGAATCCGGATTATATCTTTGAGGGAATTAAGGGAAGCCCAAGAGAATTTGCTTACCGGAATAAAATGGAATTTTCTTTTGGAGATGCATATAAAGATGGTCCTTTAACACTCGGTTTACATAAAAAAGGAAGTACCTATGATGTATTAAATGCTCTGGATTGCAAACTAGTTCATCAGGACATGAATGAGATTTTGAAGTGCGTGCTGGAATATTGCCAGGAACAAGGCTATGATTATTATCACAAAATGCAGCATGTAGGATTTTTAAGACACTTACTTTTGAGGAGAGGAAATACTACAGGGGAGATTTTGGTGAATCTGGTAACTACCAGCCAGGTGGAAGCTGATTTTGAGGAATTGAAGGATCGGTTGTTGAGTTTAACGTTGGAAGGAAAAATAGTAGGATTTCTGCATATTATTAATGATGCTCTTTCTGATGTGGTTAAAAGTGATGAAATGAGAATCCTATATGGAAAAGATTATTTTTACGAGGAAATTTTGGGGCTAAGATTTAAAATTACACCGTTTTCCTTTTTTCAACCAAATTCCTATGGAGCTGAAGTACTCTATGAAACAGCACGAGAGTATATTGGCGATACAAAGGATATGACTGTCTTTGACTTGTACAGCGGCACAGGAACTATTTCTCAAATTTTGGCAGCAGTGGCAAAAGAAGTCATTGGAGTGGAAATCGTAGAGGAAGCTGTTTTAGCAGCTGAGGAAAATGCCAGATTAAATGGAATCGGAAATTGTAGGTTTATTGCGGGAGATGTACTGAAGGTATTGGATGGGATTCAGGAGAAGCCGGATTTTATTGTGTTGGACCCACCAAGAGATGGTATTCATCCCAAGGCATTGCCTAAGATTTTAGAGTATGGGGTGGAGAAAATGGTTTATATTTCCTGCAAACCTACTAGCTTGGCAAGAGATTTGGAGATGTTTTTGGAGAAAGGATATAGAGTGGAAAAAGTGTGCTGTGTAGACCAGTTTTGTCAGACGGTGCATGTGGAGACGGTTGTACTGCTTTCCTACAAAAAGCCAGACGGACATATCAACGTAAAAGTTGAGTTTGGCGAGGGTGAGGG